>Ga0208030_1000433_pt1 | contig 29097 bp, 45 predicted proteins | sample MalvirDeepMed_M9_FD_184246 | JGI IMG/M metagenome (GOLD analysis project Ga0208030, IMG submission 184246) | Marine viral communities from the Global Malaspina Expedition - Malaspina viral metaG DeepMed_M9 (SPAdes) (version 2) | ecosystem: Environmental > Aquatic > Marine > Oceanic | place...
TATAACAGAGGACGAGTAGTTAATCCTGGTGGGTATGCAGGTGATACTGACTTTACTACGTGGCTACAAAAACAAGATATAGATATAAAAACCTTAAATCTTGATGACCTTACTAGCCTCCAATTAGAATGGGATAAGATACGACCAAAGCATTTAGATCAAGCTGACGGTGGAAGAGTACGTTTCTTTTATGGAGGAATAGCAACGGCATTATAATGGCAAAGATTGTACAATCATTAACTAGAGCTTCTCCTGAATACGAAGAATCAACTTTTCAATCACTCGTCCGGGACCTTGACGGTGTCATAACAAAATTAAATACTTCGTTTCAAGACGAAGTCAAACAGGAGATAGAAGCGAAGAGTTTCTTTTTAGAATAGTGGCTGTAATAAATGAATACAAATTTTATGGAGCAACGAGTACGAGTGCTGAAGGGCCTATTACTTTATTAAATCCAGGAGCTAATGAAACAGTTATAATAAAGTCTTTACATGTAACTAATAAGTCAGGATCTAATACACCTACTATAACAATTACTAACAATGCTTTTCAGGTTATTAATACTCAAACGTTAGTCGCAGCAACCAGTGTAGAAATTCTTACTAACCCTATGGTAGTACAAGGCGACACAGTTCTTTCTTATACAACAGCAGGAACAGTGACTGATGGGGTAGACATAACAATTAGTTATTTAAACATTAAGAAGGAGAAGGTAGACTAATGCGAGAACTAAAACCAACTAAAGTAATAACAACTATATCAAATCTTAAAACAAAAGAGGTGTATAAAACAGAAGAAGAGTGGAAAGCTAAAGGAATCCCTGAAAAAGACATCAGAAGAGATGTCCGAGTAATCATGCCACCTCTTGATTTATTTAGTAAAACAAAGTAAGCATAGGATTTAAGGCAAAATTATGACAATATCTAGAATGCAAAACCCGCAACAACTACAAGGTATAGGAAGTCTAAGACAACCTTACGGATTAGGAGGTTTCCTTAAGAAAGCTTTCAGAAAGATTAAAAAAGTAGCTAAAAGCCCATTAGGTAAAGCTGCTATACTTGGTGGCTTAGGTATGTGGGGCATGGGAGCAGGTCCATGGGCTTCAGGTGGAATGTGGGGAAAGGCAAAAGGTGCAGGTTTTCTTAAAAATTTATGGGGAGCTAAAAATATAGCTTCTGGTCCTTGGAATATGAGAGGTGTTACTCCTGGTGGCGGTGGTGGCATAGGTGGCTTTGCAAAGAAATGGTTGAACCCATTCAATAAAATGAATCCTTTATTATATACTAATCAAAGATTCAGTGGTAAAAAAGCATTCGGATTAGGAGCAGCAGGATTAATTGCAGCTCCCTTTATTCAAAAAGCTATGGGCTATGGTCCTTATCAAGATGAGGAAGAAGAAGGACCGGATTGGTCAGTAACTCCATCTAGTATTTTAAACATAAAAAACATGGCACGAGCTCGAGATCCAAGTTTAGATTTTTTACCTTCGTCTGCTTATACTCAATCAGGATGGTACGGAGCTGATGGTGGTAGAGCTGGTCTGCTTAATGGTGGTGAAGCAGGGGAAGCACAGATGGAACAAATGCTAAGAGCGGAATATCTTAAGTACAGAAACCAAGGCGGTACAATGCCTTACGAACAATTCAAAATTTTAGTAATGCAACAAGCACAACAAGGTCAGATGCCAAATCAAATGATGGCAGCCGGTGGAAGAGCAGGTTATTTATTCGGAGATCGTGTTGAACAACAAACAGATTTTCTAGAAGAGCCACGAGATGATCTTATGGCTTCAGACCCTGATCTCTCTGATTCTAGAAATGAATTATCCCTACAGCTTTTTGGAAAAGAATTACATCTTTTAACTGAAGAGGAAATGGAAATACTTAATGACGAAGCAGATAGACTTATGAGTAAATTCATGGGTGCTGATGGTGGAAGAGCAGGCTATCAAGGTGGAGAACTAGTAGAACAACAAACAGATTTAATAGAAGGACCACAAGGAAACGAAGAGTTTCAAGAAACAGTTGTAGAAGGTCAAGAACAACCTTCACAAGAACAATTAGAAGCTCTAGCTATGGAAATTTTCCAGTTACCATTAGAAGAATTAGATGACCAACAATTACTGGTAGTATACCAAGAGGCTATGCAAGGACAGCCTATGGAAGAAGCCGTGCAAGAAGAAGATGTACAGTTCGCAGCTCAAGGCGGAAGAATGGGATATCAGTATGGTGGAGGCGGAAGAATGGGATATGCTGGTGGAGGCAATAGACTTTCTGAGTTAATTAAAAAATTTAATGATGGAACTATTACTGAAGAAGAAGAAATTGAATTAGAAATGTTAGAAGAAATGACTCCTACGATGGCAGCCGGTGGAAGAATTGGGTATCAGTATGGTGGTGATGATGAGGACGATGTACTTCATCAAAATAAAGCAATGTTGATGTATAGAACACGTAGACAAGAAGGTGGACTTATGGATCTAGGTGGTCAAGAAAAAGACTATAGAGATAACGGCGGCTTCGTTGCTTTAGGTGGTGAAGAAAGAGCGGACGATGTTCCAGCTCGACTAAGTAAAAATGAATTCGTTTTCACAGCTGATGCAGTTAGAAACGCAGGCGGTGGAGACATTGACGCAGGATCAGAAGTTATGCAGAACATAATGGATAACTTAGAACAAGGTGGAGAAATTTCTGAAGAGTCACAAGGTCTACAAGGTGGAGAAGAAATTATGTCAGAAGAAGTAATTGACGAATCTAATCCAGCTCAAGGAATGTATGACAACTATGAACAATTACAATCGAGGGTAGCATAATGGCATTACCAGGATATTTAGAAGACACAGGAAAAGATTTAGCCAAACAGATGACGGCCACGTATCGTGTGCCAATCGATACAACTAAGTTTACAGGTAGACAGTTTGTTGCGGGTGAAGATCCATTACAAACTCAAGCTATCGGAATGGCTACAGCTGGGGTTGGATCTTATGCACCTTATTTACAAGGAGCTCAGGCAGCTATAGGCCAGGCAGGAACCGCTGCTGGAGGACTGGGTGCTTTAACAGGACCAGGAGCAGGTACCGGGGCAGGATCTATTGCTTCCTTCCAGTCTCCATATCAACAACAAGTTATGGATGAGACCTTAAGACAATATGATTTATCCCGTACACAGGGTATGCAATCAATTAAAGATGCAGCTGTAGGTTCCGGAGGTTTTGGTGGCGGAAGAGAAGGTGCAATGCTCGGACAATACATGGGTGATACTTTAGCTAACAGAGCCGGTATCAGAGCAGGGTTATTACAACAAGGATTTCAACAAGCAGGAGATGCAAGACAACGAGCATTTCAAAATCAACAAGCAATGCAACAGGCGTACACTGGTTTAGCGGGTCAACAGATGGGACTATCTAATTTCCAAAGAGCGGGACTGGGACAAGACATCGGGGCAATCGGACAACTTGGAGCTCTAAGAGCAGGTCAAGAACAAGCAAGATTAACAGCCGATCAACAGATGCATCAAACAGCAGCTTACGAACCGTATGGAAGACTTAGTCAGTATGCTTCAGGCATTACTGGTTTAGCAGGTGGTATGGTAGGTCCTCAGTATCAACAACAAGCAGCGCCTGATCCATGGGGCAGCGCTCTTTCAACTGCGTTAGGTGTTGGTGGACTGTTTGCTCAAGCGTATAGGAGACCAGCGGGGATATAAAAAAAATGAGAATTTTAAGTAGACCAATGTTCAGATACGGTGGCCCTATTAGAGAAGGGATCATGAGTGGTATGAAAAATGGTGGATCCATGGGTAATCATGAAGGGCCAAGAAGGGCGGCACTCGTTGGTGATCCAGTTTTTCCTAAAGATTCTTCTGGAAGAGCACATCATCTAGTACCGGTAGCTTATGGTGTAGGAGCAGGTTTATTACACGGCGCAAGAATGGCACTACCATGGGCAGCAAGAATGGGAGCAAGATATATTCCTAGACTTAAAAATATATTTGGTAGAACAACATCCGCAAAACACATACCGGTTAGAGAAACTGTTGGACTGCGGGGAGAACTTTACAAGACACCATTTAAACAAAGTAAGAAATTTATTAGAGCCGGAGACGAAGTTACTACAAGCACATTTAACCCTAACTGGTTAGGAAGAGACCCCTTAGTTCAAAGTATAGGCTGGGCTGGGAAAACTTTAGCCTCTCCAACAGCACGAGGAATAGGAGCCAAAGCTTTGAGATTTGCTACTGCTCCCTCTACTCTAATAGGTGGTCTATGGTTTGCTAATGGTAGATGGTTTAATAAAAAAGGTGAAGAACTAGATCCTAATGATGCTGAAGTGAAGAACGCTATAGATAAAGCTGGAGGAGTTCCAGGTGGCGGAGATAAAGGAATGATGGGAACTGGTGAATGGTTTGCAGCAGAAGCACAAAAAAAACTAGCAGAAAAAAATAAAGCGGATAGAAAAGCTAAGATCGCAAAATATATGGATACGATGGGATATGACAGAGCTCAGAAAACTGCAGTGGGTAAAGCGTTAATCGATGCAAGTGCCATTGTTCAAGCAGGTACAGAGGAAGGCGGCTCTCTTAAACATGCTGACTGGGGCAGAATGATTAACCAGGCCATTCAAGCAACTAGCAAACGTCTAGAAAAACCTGAACAAATTAGAGAAGCTGTTGGCTTAATGATGACTAAAGCTGGTATCCAAAAAGATATGACTGCAGAAGCAGATGCACAGGCTAAGAGAAAACTAAATTTACAAATAAAAGAATTAGAGGAAAAATTAGATCCTTCAGTAGCTGACCTAGCATTAGCCTATGGCGACAAGACTGACAAGCAAGTTTTGTTTGAAAATATTGTAAAAAAAGTCAAAGGCGTAGAGAATTTAAAAGCATCGTTTAAAGACGTAAAAGACACTACATATGGAGACTGGAAAGATAAAAACAAAAAGGCAGATGCTATGAAATTTATGAACGATATAGTTAAAAAAGAATCTGACTTTGGCGCTGGTTTTTATGTTTTTCCTAAAAGAATAGTTGAAGTAAAAGACGACTTAAGTATGTCTTATTACTATTAGGAGTAAGCAATGGCTCTTGCAGATTTACAATACGGATCTCCAGAATCGTCTAATAAAATAGGTGTCTTCCACTCTATGCTGGCAGGCGTAGGTTCCGGTTTAATTTCAATTCCAAAAGGTTTATTTTCTCTGGGCGCAAGTATTATGGACTTGGGTGTCAACACAGGTAAAGCTGCTGAAGTAGAACGATGGTTCGATGACCTTACAGAATGGGACGAGAAAGCAGAAGCAACTGCTGCTGGAAAACTTACAGAACTCTTAGTTAACATAGGTGTTCCAGGAGGATATGCATTTAAATTAGGAGGCGGTCTTGCCAAACAAGCAATGATCGCAAAGAAGGGCGGAAAATATTTAAAGCTTGACAACCCTGCACTAAAGAAAGGTGTTAAGCAAGCAGTAGAATTAAATACCAGAGGCAAAACAAATCAATTCATAGCTGGAGCTTTAGCAGGCGGTGTAGGTGAAGGAGTCTTTGTTGGTGATGTACAGGACATTGGTAGCTTTGGAGACTTACTGGGTGGTCCAACAGAAATAGACAGAGGGGATGATCCTGATGCAGCAAGAGAAATATTAAACAGAGTTAAGTTTGGAACTGAAGGTGCATTATTCACTGGAGTTATAGGTGGAGTAGGAAAAACAATTGGTAGACTTACCAGTAGAACCAAAAAATTAGATGTAAATAATTCTAAACTGGACGGCTGGATAGATAAAGTGGCCGGATGGTTCAGATCTAGAAGCGCAAAGAGTCCCGAATTCTTTGAACTAGAAACAGGACAGATAGGTAGACGAGGAGCTGATGCACTTAGAGCTAAGAATGTATCTAGAGAGTTAGATAAAAATATTGATGCAGTCTTTCCTGCATGGAGAACTATAGGTAATAGCGTCGGAGCTAAAGAAAGAAACAAACTTCTGGCTCAGGTTAATGATTTATTAGTTACAGGCAATCCTGCATACGATGACATGGGAAAAGTAGTTTTCCCTACGCTAGATAATGCCAAAAAAATGGCACTCGTTAAAAGATTAAAAGAATTAAAAATGGATGACGAAGTCATCACCGATCTCTTTGGAAACCTGTCTAGCATTAGAGGTAAATGGGCAGAACTATTCGAGGATCTTGGTGGAACATTAAGAGGAGAGGACCTTGCAAGTTTTAAAAAATTATTTGGTAAAAAATTTACCGACTACCTGGGATCTACTTACGACATCTTTATCAACGACTCTATGATTCCATGGTTAAGATACAAACCAACGGCTGAAGCAATAGAGAATGCTAAAAAAATGTTTATGCAAAGTGCTGAAGAAGCAGGCAAACCTATTACTCCTCTTCAAGCAGAAAGATATGTCCAAAATATTCTAGACACGGCTGCACTTCCTAAAGGTTTTAGGATGGACAGAGCGTCTGATGCTATCTTTAAAGTACCAGATTTTTTTATTAACAGAACTACATTAGATGACGCAGTCTTTAAAGGCAGAGTGGTAGCTTCACAACTTGCTAGGGAGGGAGACAAACAAGTCATCGATGCCTTACTTGGTAAAACTAAAAACCCTATGCAAACTATTCTAGCAGGGACATCCAAGCTCTCTTTAATTGTTAGAAGAAACGAATTCTTTGATGACCTGGTTAAAAAATCAGATCAACTTAAGGCAGAGAAAAAACTTCCTATGTTTGCTGACAGCGAAGAGGAAGCACTAGCTTTGTTCGGCAGACAAAAAGTTAAACGAATTGATATTGATCTTGGAAAAAGATTACAAGTAGGAGAACACAATCCTTTAAATGGCAAGTGGGCTCCTGAAGGAATAGCAGATGCCTTAGCTAAAACTTCTACCAGTATAAAAGATTTAGGCATGGCAGAAAGAATGTATTATAGTTTTGCTTTGTATCCTAAAGCGGCATCCCAGATTGCTAAAACAATTTTGTCACCCATCACTCACTTAAGAAATTTTATTAGTGCAGGAGCATTTGCTTCAGCTAATGGAATCATACCGCTAGCAGATCCCGCTGCAGTTAAGCAAGCGTACCAGGCATTACAAACAGGATTAAAAGGAACACGAATGCAAAATGATTTATATGAAAAACTTTTAAAACTAGGAGTGGTAAACAGTAACGTAAGACTTGGAGATCTAACTAGATTGATGGAAGACGTTGGCTTCGGTGCTAGTATGACCGGGGAAAAGGGAATGAGAATGTTACTGAAACCTTTACAAAAAATAAAAAACGTTGGACAAGATTTATACACAGCTGAAGATGACTTCTGGAAAATATATTCATGGGCTATTGAAAAATCTAGACTGGCAAAAGCTTTTGAAAAACATGGAATGACTAGAGGTAAATGGTTTAAAGATTCAGCAGGCAATGAAGTAAGACTAACAGAAGAATGGTTAGAAAAAGAAGCAGCAGACATTGTTAAGAATAATATCCCAAACTATTCTTACGTATCAGACTTTGTTAAAGGCCTACGTAAGTGGCCGATTGGAAACTTCGTATCGTTCCCGGCAGAGATTGCCCGAACAGGAGCTAACATTGTTAGACGTGGATTAAGAGAGATCAACGAGACTATTACACTAGCTGATGGCACAGTCGTGAAACCTTTCCAAACCATTGGATACACTAGACTTTTTGGCTTCGGAGTTACAACAGCCGCGGTACCTATGGCGACAGTAGCAGGGTTCCAGGCACTGTACGATGTAACAGATGATGAAAGAGAAGCGATCAGAAGATACGTTGCTCAGTGGTCTAAGAACTCAACGATCCTTCCGATCAAGGATAAAGATGGAAACTTTAGTTATGTAGATTTCAGTCACGCTAATGCCTACGATACTTTAATCAGACCTATCCAATCTGTTATTAATGCAGTAGCAGATGGCAGAACAGATGAAGACGGTATCATGGATGACTTTTTAAAAGGAGTTATGGTAGGCTCATATGAATTTGTTCAACCCTTTGTTTCAGAATCTATCTGGACGGAAGCAGTTCTGGATCTTATAGCAAGAGGTGGAAGAACAAGAGATGGATTTGAAGTCTACAGCGAAGCCGATAATCCTGGAGACAAGACTGATAAAATGTTTAAACATTTAGTAAAAGCAGTGATGCCTTTCTCTTTACCACAACTCATAAGACTAGATAAATCATTAAGATCTGTAGATGTTTTAGAAAAAGGTAAGTTCGATAAGTACGGACAGACATATGAATTCGGTCCAGAGTTTGCAGGAATGTTTGGATTCAGAGGAGTCAAAGTAAATCCAGATCGAACATTAAAATTTAAAGTAGCCGACTATCAAAAAGGAGTTAGAGAATCAGGTGCGTTGTTCACAAGAAATACATTAAGAGGTGGACCTATTTCTCCAGCTGAGATTGTAGATGCTTACATCAATACTAATCGATCCTTATTTGGTGTGAAGAAAAATTTAAAAGCAGACATGGACGCTGCCAGATTATTAAACATAAGAGAAAGTGAGTTTAATTCTGCACTCGGTAGAGTTTCTAATGTAGAAAGATATTCCATTGATGATAATATTTTTAGGCCTTATCAAATTTCGGACAATGTTAGACGGGCGTTTGCGGATAACGCAGACAAGCTGGGACTTCCCAACCCATTAGATGAAGCAATGAGTGCTATCAGTAATATACAAAGTGAATTGAGAAATCTTTCACTTACTGTTGGAAAATTCCCAGATTTCCCTAATCCAATAGCAGATGTTACGGAGACAGGTGAAGAAGTTGCGCCACCTTTGTCGTTAAATCTACCTAATGTAGAAGCTCAAACGTTAGCAGCAATGGGACAAGGTAATCAATATTCTAACTTGACAACCCAACAAAAACTAGATTTACTATTCCCACAAGGTTAAAAAATTATGACTCCCAAAACGACAAGAGAACATATTATAAGTTTGCACGGCCATGTTACTGGCTTGAAGAAGGATATTGCAAGCATCAAAACCAATCATTTAAAGCATATGAACAGCGATATTAAAGGCTTGGGCGGCAAGATAGACAAAATCTATTGGGTATTATTAGCAACAGTGGGGGCTGTTGCCTTTCAACTAATTAATCTCTATTGGGTTCTATTAGCAACAGTGGGGGCTGTTGCCTTTCAACTAATTAATCTGTTAGTTAAAACTATTTAATGAAACTATCAAAAAATTTTAGCTTGGCTGAAATGTGCAAGTCACAGACAGCCACAAGGATGGGCCTTGATAACAACCCTAGTGAGGATGAGCAGGAGAACTTAAGATTGCTCTGTGAGAGGGTCCTACAGCCGATTAGAGACCACTTTAATGATGTGGTGACCATTTCTAGCGGATATCGCAACGAAATCCTGTCAAATAAGATAGGTAGTTCAAGCAAATCTCAGCACTGTAAAGGAGAGGCGGCGGACCTAGAGATCTTTGGCACTCCTAACAATGAAGTCAGCGACTGGATCAAGGAGAACCTCATGTTTGATCAATTAATTCTCGAGTACTACGAACCAGGCCAACCAAACTCGGGCTGGGTGCATGTAAGCTACAAGAAAGAAATAAATTCTAATCGAAAAGAATATTTGATGGCCATAAAGAATAATGGAAAAACAGAATATAAGCCGATCCTCGGCCTGTCAACTGACCGATACGTAAAATAGGTAAAAATTTTAGGCTAAATTTATTTTCACTGTCCTACATTTTGTAGGATTAAATCCACGCCTTTAACTCTTCCCCCATTATTTTAGTAGCTATATTAATTTTCTTTTTTAAAGCTTTAACGATTCTTTCATCAACGGTGTTTTCACACATAATATCAATATACGTCATTGGAAATTTTTGCCCAATTCTGTCTATTCGTGCTTCTGACTGTTGACGCTTTTCTAGGTCATATCCGTTAGAATAATAAATCATGTTAGAAGCAGCAGTAAGCGTAATACCGTATCCTCCTGTTTGGGTTGTTCCTATAAAAAAACGAACTTTCTCATCTTCTTGAAATTTTCTAATATTTTCCTGTCTTTCATTTTGTGGAGTTAATCCAAAATAATCCACACAACACCCTTCTCCAAATTCTTTAACAACTGCCTCAATAATCTTATGTACATCCTTTTGCCAGTGCGCCCAAATTACAACCTTCCCTTCAATTTCACACAATAAATCTATAAGTTCAGAAATTCTATTATTAGCTATATCTCGTGTAATGCCATCATCAGCTGTAAAGTGTCCACATGTGATTTGTTGGAGTCTCATTAACTGAGTCAGGACCGTAGCAGTGGTCATCATTTTTCCATCCATCTGAGCAAGGGCTAAATGTTTCATTTGTTTGTAAACCTTTGTTTGATTAGGAGTTAATTGAACTATTCTTTTCATGAAAGTTTTTGCAGGAAGGTCTAAACACTCATCTTTTAAAACTCTATATGAAAAAGGTTTTAATTTATCTGCCAGTTCTTCGAGATGTCTATATCCCGTTATAATTTGAACTGATCTTCCTCCAAAGTTAGCTGTTTTCATAACAGCGTATCTAGTTCTAAAAGAATAATAAGAACTATGTCCTAATAACTCTCGGCTTAAAAAATCACATTGTTTGTATAAATCTAGTGGAGATTTAGTGACCGGAGATCCCGTAAGAATTCTTCTATACTTAGCAAAAGGAGCCAAGGAGCATATATTTCTAGTTCTTTTTGCTTCTGGATTCTTAATAGTAGTACTTTCATCAACTGCAAATAAAGTATTATGACATCTTAAAAAACGCGCAGCAAATTCTACTCCTTTTTTAGTAGAAAAAGCTTCCACATTCATGATCAAGACATGCAGATCGTGTCCCGGTTGAAATAAAGTATCCAGTTGGCGTTGTTGTTTCTGGGTAATCATAGCCTGCCATAGAACCGGGGAACAGGGAATATGATCTACTAGATGAGCTGGAATTTCTTGTTCATACCAAGTTCTACTAGATGAGCTGGAATTTCTTGTTCATACCAAGTTTTAACAACTCCTTTCGGTGCCACAATTAAGACACCATTAATTTTTCCATTATCATATAGCATCGCTATATTATCTATGAGGACCTTTGACTTACCTGTACCCATTTCCATAAAATAGGCAAAGTAAGATTTATCCCACGACATTTCTAACGCTTTTAATTGATGAGCGTAAGGCTTAGTTTTAAATTTGTAATTCATAATTTTTAATTTTTCTTTCTTGACTTATATATAGAACATCCTATATAGTTTGTCAAGATGTCAGAAAGCATAAAATACGAAGAAATAAAACATAATTATAAACCAACTGTTTATATATTGCAGGAATTGCCCGGCACGAAAGCTGGAGCACCTAAAATAAATATTATGAGTGCATCTAAGTACGGAGAATTTAAATTTCTCTTACCAGAATTTTCACAAATAATATTTTCACCAGGTCCTTTAATATTTAAACTTAGAAATTTATTAAAAGACTATACGGTACAAGATTATCTTTTATTAACAGGAGATCCCGCTATTATTGGGGTTGCTTGTTCTATTGTATCTGACATGACGAATGGAAAATATAGTCTGTTAAAATGGGACAAACAAGATAGAATATATTATCCTATTAAAATAAACCTACATGAGAAAGGAGAAGTCAATGAATAATATTGATTTTGAAAAAGACCAACGAGAAGATTTGGATTCAGTAAATGAAGCCAAGTCATTATCTGACCAGGTCGTAAAACTAAGAAACTTAGAAGACGATTTGGTTTTAAAAGAAAAAGAGTTCAAAGAACTCAAAAGAAAAGTAGAAGTGATGTCGGGGGATGTTATCCCTACCATGATGCAAGAAATGAATATTTCTACTTTAAAACTAGCTGATGGTTCATCAGTAGAAGTTAAACCGATTTACGGTGCTTCAATCTCTCCCACAAATAAAGAGGAAGCATTTAAATGGCTTCGAGATAACGGCCTAGGAGATCTTATTAAAAATGAGGTCACTGTTGCCTTTGGTCGTCACGAAGATAACAAGGCATCGCAGTATGCGGTCCTTGCGCAAGGTCAAGGGTACGAACCCGTCCAGAAATTAAAGGTCGAACCCATGACACTTAAAGCACTGGTCAGAGAGCGTATAGAGTCTGGACAAGATATGCCCTCTGATCTGTTTAATGTGTTCGCAGGCAACCGAACCAAATTAACAAGGAAACAATAAACATGAACCAAGTAACAGAGAAAAAGTCTGCACCACTTCCAGCAAATATATTTGAAGAAGATGCAGCAAAAGGTTTGGGCAATATAGGTCAACAAGACTTAGCTCTTCCTTTTTTAAAAATCCTTGGACAGCTTTCACCAGAAGTTAACAAACGTGATGGTAAGTATGTCGAAGGTTCAGAGCCAGGAATGATTTTCAATTCTGTCTCTGGAGACTTGTACGATGGTGTTAAAGGCATAGATGTAGTTCCATGCTTTTATAGACTAGAGTACATTGAATGGAGAGATAGAGGAGAAGGTCTAGGTGCACCAATTAACATCTATGACTCATCTTCAGATATCCTTTCCAAGACAACACCGGATGCAAATTACAAAGATAGATTACCTAATGGTAACTATGTTGAAAAAACTGCATCTCATTTTGTAATTGTCTTGGGCGAAAGTCCATCAACAGCTTTGATTTCTATGAAATCTACTCAATTAAAAATTAGTAGAAAATGGAACTCAATGATGTCTGGAACAAAGATGAAAGGTAAAAATGGATTATTTACACCAGCATCTTTCAGCCACATTTACCGACTAAAAACCACTCAATTGTCAAACGATAAAGGCACATGGTTTGGTTGGGAAGTCAGTAAGAATGGCCCAATAACTGATACAACTTTGTATAATCAAGCCAAAACATTTAGCGAAAGCATAACCAAAGGTTCTGTTAGAGCTAAACACGGTGAAGATAAACCAAAGGAAAGCATTATCTAATTCTCTAAGAGAATGAGTGCACAGTGTGGGCCCGGACGGAGACTGAAAGGCCCACATCATCAGTTATGGATAAAAGATATATAAAATTTTTTGATGGTTATCGTGATGCTTATGGGTTAGCTGACTTTGAACACCAAGAAGCAAAAGTAGATCCAGAAAGCGGAAAGAAGAAACCAGTATACAGATGGAATTATGAACCTCTCACAGAAAAAGTTTATCAATCTCATTTAGAAGGCAAAATTTCCATTGGCATACAACCATGTAATGAAAATTCAGAAGCAAGACTTGGTGTCATCGATGTTGATCCAACGGATTACGACGACTTTAATAAAAAATTTTTTATAGACGTAATACAAGACTATAATTTACCTTTAATACCTATTGAATCTAAAAGTGGGGGATTGCACCTTTGCTTATTCATAGACAATTTTATGAGCGCAAAGGATATTGTATCTTTCCTAACTAACCTACTCCCCTTATTTAAACTAAAACCCAACAACGAGATATTTCCTAAACAAACAGAACTTACAAGAGACGAAGAAACTGGAAAATTAAAACCAGGACAATTTATTAATCTACCGTACTACGGAAGTAAAAGACGGGCTTTAAATGTAGATGGTACACCATTTGAAATAGATAAATTTTTACAAGTTGTAGAAGCCAATCTAGTTTCTAAAGATCAATTGGATACAATTACACAAGGGATAGACAAAAAAATATATGAGGATGTCAATGAAGATTTTATAGATGGTCCCCCATGTCTGGCGGCGATTTCAAAAATATCTAACAAGGAAGGTTTCGATGGTAAAGACAGGTTTATGTACAACTATCATGTGCTGGTTAAGATGAGGTATCCAGATGGCTGGGAACAAAAAGTAAAAAATGCTCCTGTAAAATATTTTAATGAGACTCATGGTAATGCATGGACGGATCAAAAACTAAAATCTAAAATAAATTCTTGGGCAAAATCTGAAAAAGGTTATACATGCACAGAAGATCCTCTATGGAGTTTTTGTAAAAAAGGTATTTGCGTTAAGAAAAAATTTGGAGTTCTGGCTGGATCAAAAGGATCTTACCCTATCTTAACTAACTTAAGAAAAATAGAAATTTTTGAGGAACCTGAATATGAATTTGATGTTACAAAACCAGACGGCATCGGTAAAGCAACAGTACACTGTAGATCAGTAGAGCATCTAAATGAACAAATAAAAAGACGAAACGCAATCTCAAAAGCAGCAGGCTTTTTACCACCTCGTATTAAAGGTGATGAAGAACAAAGGATAATGGATGCTTTATATGAGACTCAACAGTCAGTTCAACCACCTATTGGAACATCCCCTAAAGAAAAATTACATGATGTCTTACATACAAAAATACATGGACCAAAAGCAGCTAATGATGCAGCCTTTAAAAGTGGAGCTGTGCTTATTGAAGAAGAGTATGCATTTTTTAAATTTGATAAATTTTATGACAGATTAAAATCAAAAGATTGGAAATATAAAGAAGAAAAAACAGGACGCATGATGCAGGCCATCTATGAAAGTTGCGATATACAATTTCTTAAAAAATGTAGTACAAATAAACATGAAGTCTTTTGAAGAAGTTCCAATTTATCATAAAAAAATAAAACATAAAACGGAGATAATGTAATGAAAGCTAGAATGGATTTAATAACGATCGCTTTATTCACATCGTTTTGGATATATTTATATTTAATATTATGATAAGAGAACAACCAAGTTTATTTAAAACACAGAGCTTCACCCGTGCCGGTAAATTAATCAACGTTAAAAAAGGTGTTGATTTGTCTACAATAGATTTAAATACTAAAGAAAGAAAAGTTAAAATAACACCAAATAGATTTATAATTTATCCTACTGGAGAGACACACCCTTACGGGGATAAAATTCCTTCTTTAAAAGGAAATGATTTTCCCTTTATTGTAAGCCACACAAAAAGAGGCACAAAGATTTTAAAACCAATGATTAGACCTTTTTGGGATTATCCAATCATGTGTATACCGCAATCTAGCGAGCATAAAGGTAAAAAGGGAGAACAATTAAATGTAATGGTTTTGTTTCATAAATTAGTTGGTAGGGCATTTTTTAAATTGCCAGATAATTTAACGTGGGATATTGTTGATCGATTGTGGGTCTTCCATCATGAGGACGGAAAAAAATGGGATTACAGGGTGAAGAATCTTAAACTCGTCAGTCAAAAAATAAATCAAGAAAAAAAAGAAAAAAATTTAAAAAAACTTTCCAGAGAAGAAATTTTACAACAAGCAAAAATAAGGGGGCTATTTTGATCAGTAGAAAAATATATGGGCCTCCGGGAACAGGGAAAACAACCAGGCTTATTAAATATGCAAAAACTTTCTATAAACTGGGAACCCCATTAAACAAGATTGGTTATTTTGCATTCACAACTAAAGCAGCTAATGAAGCTATTAATAGAATGCTGGACGCATATCCACGTCTTCAACGTAAAGATTTAAAACATTTTAGAACTCTCCACTCCCTAGCTTTTAACAGACTAGGTATGAAAAAAAGTGAAGTTATGCAGGATGAACACTATGAAGATATAGGTAGAAGTCTTGGCATAGAGGTTACAGTTTATTCTGATGGGCACGAAACTACAGGATTTGTAGATTCAGATAGTGAATACTTTAATTTAATAAATGCAGCAAGAATTAAGGGGATTTCGGTTGAAGAAGAATACAACACGGATATGTATTCCCCTACTTTAGACAAAGACCTTCTCAAAATTTTAAAAGATGAGGTCAAAAATTATAAAGACTCTTTTAAATTAAGAGACTTTACCGATATGATAGAAAAATTTAATGTGTCTGAATTGTGTCCAAAATATGACATCGTGTTTATTGATGAAGCACAGGATTTATCTCCAATACAGTGGAAAATGGTAGATATTATAAGGGAAAATTCCACATATATTATATTAGCTGGCGATGATGATCAAGCTATTTATGGATGGGCAGGCGCAGATGTTAAAAAATTTCAGGACATAAAATCTAAAAAAGACATTATTTTGCCACAATCTCACAGAGTTCCCAAACAAATTCAAACCATTGCTAACAAAATACTGGAAAGAATTCCAGATCAAAGAAGAATTAAGAAGAGCTGGAAAGCTAGAGACGAAGAAGGACGGGTCGATTATATTACTTCAATTGAAGACGCGCCTTTATATGAGGGGGACTGGTTAATTCTTGCTAGAACAAACGATAGACTTAATAAAATCAAACCTCTCTTGCGAGATATGGGAATTTATTTTCAATTAAAAGGAAGAAAAAGTTTTAAGGCTACTTTGTTTAGAAGTATTCTAAACTACATTAGATGGCAAAAAGGAGAACTGTTATCTTTGTCCGAAGTAAAAGATGTACTAGAATATAGTCCATTACTTGTACTGGATAACCCGACAGAAGAAAAAATGTACGACTTAAAAGAATTTCAATTTGATTCACGTGCACCTTGGTATGATATATTTACAGTGGACCCAGAAGAATGTTTATATATTAGAGAAATGTTAAGAAACGGAGAAAAATTATCCAAAGACGCAAGAGTAAAATTATCCACCATTCATTCTGCCAAGGGTGGAGAAGCGACAAATGTTTTATTAATTCTGGACAATACAAAAACAATCAGGGAAGCCACAGAAAAAAATCTTGAAAAAGAAGATGAAGAAAATAGAGTCTGGTATGTAGGGGTCACCCGAACATTACAAAATTTATATGTTATGGGTGCAAAAAAGGAGGCAAAAGGATATGACATCGAAAGTCTACAGTAAGCAGATCGGAGGAAACCATTACAGAAAATTTAAAATTCAACCAAGTAAGTTTGTAATTGAGAATAAGTTGCTTTATCCAGAGGGATGCGTTATAAAATATATCATTCGACATCGTATGAAGAATGGAAAGGAAGACTTATTGAAAGCAAAACATTTTATAGACATGATTATTGAGAGGGACTATTCATGAAAGAGCCTCCATCTCATCTTCCTCATTACATGTTGTTAATAACCTTACTCTGTCTATATTGTTATTTTATACTAGGAAATTTATGAAGATACCAAAGTTTGAAGCTCAAACGGAATGGGTAAAACCTACAGAATTTCCAGATCTACGAGAGGTAGATGAGATTGCAATTGATTTAGAAACAAGAGATCCAGATCTAATTAAAAAAGGATCAGGTTCTATCATTGGTAATGGCGAAGTAATTGGTATTGCTGTAGCCACAAAACATTATAAAGGATATTTTCCTATTGCACATGAAGGTGGGGGTAATATGGATAGAGTCAAAGTCTTATACTGGCTCAAAGATATTTTAGAATCTCCTTCCACAAAAATTTTTCACAATGCCATGTACGATATATGCTGGTTAAAAAAACTAGGATTTAAAATTAATGGCGACATTGTATGTACAATGATTGCTGCAGCTGTGACAGATGAAAACAGATTTCGTTATGATCTCAATAGTTTATCGTGGCACTATTTAGGCTACGGTAAAAATGAAAGAGCGCTGGCTGAGGCTGCAGAAGAATGGGGCATCGATCCTAAAGCTGAAATGTATAAGCTCCCGGCTATGCATGTTGGATCGTATGCAGAACGAGACGCCGAAGTAACCTTTGGTCTATGGCAAGAAATGAAAAAAGAAATTATCAACCAGGACCTGGAGGACATATTTGATTTAGAAACAGAACTCTTCCCTTGTCTTGTTGATATGAGATTTAAAGGTGTAAGGGTTGATATCGAAAAAGCTCAGGCAATGAAAACAGAATTTAAGAAGGCAGAGAATGATTTACTTCACAAAATAAAACAAGAAACCAATATTGATACACAGATCTGGGCTGCAAGATCGGTAGCAAATGTTTTTGATATGTTGAAGATAGAATACCCACGCACAGAAAAAACAGATGCACCTAGTTTTACCAAAAACTTTTTACAAGAACACAAACATCCTGTTGTCAACCTAATAGCAAAAGCAAGAGAGATTAACAAAGCTCACACAACCTTCATAGATTCTATTTTAAGATACGAACATAAAGGCAGAATTCATGCTGAGATAAATCAGCTTAGATCACAAACCGGGGGCACGGTGACTGGTAGGTTTTCCTACCAGAACCCGAACCTGCAGCAGATTCCTGCACGAAACAAAGACTTAGGACCCAAGATAAGAAGTCTATTTATACCGGAGACAGGACATAAGTGGGGCTGTTTTGATTATAATCAGCAGGAACCAAGACTCGTTGTGCACTATGCATCACTCTATAAACTACCCTCAGTCTATGATGTTATAGATTCTTACAAAGAAAATGTTAAATCAGATTTCCATCAAACCGTTGCCGATATGGCAGAGATACCGAGGTCTCAGGCCAAGACCATTAATCTAGGATTATTCTATGGCATGGGAAAAGGAAAATTACAGGCAGAATTAGGGGTCACTAAAGAAAAAGCAGAAGATTTATTTCACACATATCATGGCCGAGTACCATTTGTTAAACAGCTAATGGAGAAAGCTTCTAACAGGGCACAGGATCGGGGACAGATAAGAACTTTACTGGGAAGACTTTGTCGTTTCCATTTATGGGAACCAAATCAATTCGGGATGCATAAGGCATTGTCTCACGAAGATGCGCTCGCGGAACATGGACCCGGGATTAAACGTGCTTATACTTACAAAGCTTTAAATAAATTAATTCAAGGAAGTGCAGCTGACATGACTAAAAAATCTATGTTAGATCTCTATAAAGAAGGTATTATACCACATATTCAAATACATGATGAACTTGATCTCTCAATTACAGGCGAGGAAGAAGCCAAAAAAATTATTGAGATTATGGAGAATGCTGTTACACTTGAAGTTCCCAATAAAGTAGACTATGAGGTTGGTGATAATTGGGGAGATATATACGATTAACCAGGAGGAAACTATGGAAAAAGTAAAACAACTATGGACGTGGGCACAAGCTAATAAGCAGAAGTCTATTATTATAGTTATAGTGGTCATTGCAATAATCGCTTTAATAAAATAATTTATGCATGGCCTATCTCAATGCAAACATTCCAATCATAGAATGCTACGTTAGAGGTAATTATCTACGCGATCAAAAAGATTCCCACGACAAGTATTTTGAATGTGTGGTATTTGGAGTAACTTCCTTACCTAAACAGGTCCCTTTATTTCATTATTTAATGACTGATGGTGGCCTGTGGTGGAGAGCTCCAATATCAGCTTTCTGCACTAAACCAGGCATAAAAGAATTACCATTAAATGAACTAGTAATGTGGGACTCTTTCAGCTATAACTTTAGTGTTACAACTTTTTATCAGTTGGCTGGATCTAAGATGTCATACATTTCCAGACGCAAAGTTAAAAGGGAAGGAACATACTTATTCACCATTGATTGGTGCGCGGGTGATCCGAATGAATTAAATTTCGGTTATGCGGAAAAGCCCGACCAACATAAGTGCGGTCATGTAATAGAATTAGATGATGGCAACTATGCAATACAGCCCAACAATAGGTTAAGGGCATTTGACCCTTCTCTGGCTGCAGATCCATCGGAACATTTAATAAATAGACTGGTCAACACTAAGACTTGGTCTGTTGAGAATACTTCAAAATGGATTACAGATGAACACGAGGAAGGGAGTTACGATTATCACTACACTAACTTAGAGGATAAAAAAAATGACTGAACGATTTTGTAAAAAATGTAATAAAATATGCCACTGTACGAACGCAGAGAGTGGAGAATGTGAAAACTGCGAATGTAACAATAGAGCAGAAGATCAAAGTTTTGAGAACAATGGTGGTCTTGTAATAGACGACACTGGAGAATGTGAATCATGTCAATAAAAAAACTATACTTAGTACTAGCATTATTATTTGCATTAAGCGCCTGCACAGTGGGGCAAAAATGTACCTACACTCAGGAAGGAACTAAAATTTCTTCATGGATCTGGTTTACTAAAGAAGTCCCTACAGACTTAAGTAAAAATAATTGTAATTAATATGAATGATAAGATTATTACCGTACTCTTGGCTATTCTCATTGCCCTCTCCGGCTGGTCTCTCACAACCACGGTTGGTCTTAAGTCAGATGTTGCGGTTCTTAAAGAAAAGGTATCGGGGGTTGAAAATGAAATACAGAACTTTAAAGCTTTTCCAAAGAAGAAGAAACGCAAGAAAAAAAATTGAAAGCACCAACAAAGCTATACAGGCTTTGATAATTGGCCTGATGTTGGGGTTAATACTTTTAGTTGGATGTGAAAATATAAAACATAAAATTGGAATTTCTACAAAACCCTTTCAAAGTGGAGAAGACCTAGAAGATAACACTAAAATAAATTACACCATTGTTTTCGGCAAGGTGAGGCCCACGGAGGACGATTAATGGCTATGAAGACGATCAATACGACAGATACGGGGATTAAAAAAAGAAATCCAATTGCTAAAGCTTTAAAGTTCTTTACACCTAAAGTCATAAGAGATAAAACTAAGTATAGGAGAAAAGATGTCAAGTTTTGGAAAAGGGACTTTTGGGAGTGGGATGGAAGTTAACGCCCAGGTCGTTAATGGTAAATGCCCATATTGTACTACTGATGGTGTATTTATTTCTCTTCATAAAACCATATATAGATGTGTAACCTGTGGTTCTGATATAGAACAAAAGATTAATGGAAAAATTAGCTATATTCCATATGGTAAAAATATAGTTATGGTTGGGCCAGAAACTCATAACGGCAAGACCTAATAAGTGGGTAAAAAAGGCATCTATGGTGTTAACCTCTATCGTGAGAGAAGCAGAAAAAAGATTGGGCGCCACAAAAAAAACTTAAATAAAAGCCAAAAACCATACAAAAAATATAGGGGCCAGGGCCGTTGACAAACCTCTTATAATATCCTATATATACAGGATGAAAGAAAAAGAAATAGTAATAACATCAAGTAGAATTACTCCTAAACAATGGTCTATATTGGTACTAGAACTTAACATGATAGTAAAAGCATGGAGACCTTATGCTAAACTAGAACTTAAAGCCCCAGGACTTAAAAAAATTATTGGATGGGGAACTAAGAGACATGATGAGAAATAATGGTCAAAACACTAGTAATAATCATACTATTATTCAATGGAACTGTCGTAAAAGATAAGATTAGTTTTGTTCCTCCAATTAATATGGTAGCCTGCTGGAACTTGGCAGATGCATACCGGGAAATTTTTTCTACTCATAGTTGGGGTAAACAATATGGCGCCCCAAACTTTAGGTTTGATGCCATGAGACAGGGATGGTATTTAAATGATGGAAGAGGAACTATTCAAGGACATTATTGTGAATAAATCCCTATATATAGGGAATGAGCAACACCCTATATGTCAAATTTTTAATGCGAAAGCTAATCGAGTGCCTGGAAACAGGGAAACAAAAAGAAGCCAAAGAACTTATTAAAAAAATTATGGAAGAACTAGATAGATGATGTTTCTTTACACCTATACTTCATACCAATTTGATCCTTGTTAACTACTACATAGCCTAATTTAGACATAATCTTTAAAGACTCTTGATGTGCAGCCCGGGAGCAATCATACCAGCTATTATACATAGTTGGTAGCTGAATAGGAGGCATACATACCTGTCCCCCTAAAAAAGAGCACACCCAGATTGTTAATATAAATTTAGTCATTGACACCTGTTGTAAATTATGAGATAAATCCCATATATGAAACTTAAACTAATATATGAAACTTAAACTAACAAGGAGAAAGTACAACCAATGACTGATATAAGCAAGTACAAAAACGTTTCACTATCCCATAAGACTTATAATCTTATTGATGATATACGTAAGAAACTTGTTCCAAACGCCATACTAAGTCGTTCACAAACAATTAATATTTTAGTGAACGAGAAAGCAAAGAAGTTGAATGGGAAGGCCAATTCGGGTCGTTAATGATAGAAGGATTAATAAAATATAATCTACAGCTTCAAGCCGAGGCAATCACTCAATTAAAAAAACTTCTTAATATGGATTACGATCCGAAAGCAAACCCAATCCCATTGTTTGATGCAGTAAATAGACGTCTTGATGATGCCATACGACTGCAGAAAAGAGTGATTTATTTAGAAAGATTAAAGTTAAATGGAAAAACCAAACAGCAAACCTAAAAAGATAATTTGCCCACGTTGCAAAGGCAATGGCTACATTAAGATTCCACATGAATCTGTTGAAAGATTAGATAAATCTGTTATTGCTCAGTGTTCGATGTGTGAATCGGAAGGAGAGATTGATGAACTTGAAAATAATAATATTCCTCAGCTTAATGATGATCCTACCCGGATGCACTGAGTTTGCAATGCTTATGAGTAGCGGAGGATTAGCTGTTAGCCATAATGCGTATGTCAAAGCGTATAATGGAGTGGAAGTCCTTACTATTATTAACACTGAAAAAGATATTAAAACACATTTATATGAAACTATAAAAAAAGATAAGTAATGGTACTTAAATATAATGACAGCGGTCATCCTTATGAGGATCTGACTCCAGAAATTAAAAAATTGAAAGACAGAGTTAAAGAACTTGAGAATTCATTATCTATCTCTCTTGATATTAATGATAAATATCAAAGGGAAAGTCAAGCTCTTAAGAAAAGAGCAGAAGAAGCTGAAGGGGAAAACACAATCATAAAAGGGATTGGTCAAAACTCTCCGGAGATGCGCACATTACAAAAAGAAATTGAAGAACTTAAGGCAGATTTAGCACGAGCTAAAGAAGAGCATCAGTATGATAACATGGTTCATCAAAAGGAATTAAAGGATTTAACAAAGAAATGACCGAAGAAAAAACAGAGATAACTATAGCGGAGATAGCCTACATTGCAGGATTCTTTGACGCTGACGGTTGTGCAACATGCAAACAGAAACCAACTAAACGAGCTGATCGGGGTGGCAAGGTTTATAACCAATGGTACATACGCTGTGAAATATCAGTAACGGATAAAGAAGTCATCAGCTGGATTCATGAGACTTTAGGATTTGGCTGGAGCAGAGAAAAAATTTATAAAAAAAGACCCAAACATTACAAGAGACAGTGGCGCTGGAGCTGCGGATATAGAGACGCATTAACATTTGCCAAACTAATCTGGCCCTACACACAAGTTAAACTACACAAGATAGAACAAATCATAGATCACTACGAACCAAGAGCCCAGGAACTGGGAGATAACGTCGTGGACCTGGAAACAGAAAGACAGATTAGACGTACCGATGGATATTGACACAAAAGAATTATTAAAAGAAATTAAAGCCTACCGTAATGACATGGTGGCGCGCAACTATCCCCATCAGCAGATTAGTGATATTATTACCAAATATGACAGGAAAGATTTCTTGGAAGAAGCTGAAAAGGAAAAGAAAGGATTAGAAGAGTCTTACAAGGAATCTGTGAGACAGGCTGAGGAGAGAAAAACACCGTCAGAAGAATTACAAGACAAATTAGAACCTATTACTAGTCCTATGTCAGATGAATAATGATTAAAAAATTTTATATGAAAATTTTATTATGGATTCAAGGCTGGTCCGGTCAGCTTAATGTATGGGCCTGGCATAAGTGGGACAAACTTCACAGACAAGACTGGCTTAAAGGCTATAAGAAATGGAAGAAGGATGAATAGAATCTTTATTACTGTCTTTACTGTTCTAGGCTTAATCGTGCTACTATCGCTTTACATGCTGGTGGTGGTTCTATGATCTGGTTATTACTTTTTATTGTAGTCTCTGGCTATCTTGTAGCTGATTATCAAAACATCATTATGGAGTTAAAAAGACTATGGAAGAGGATTAAATGATGGATAACACACCGGGCTTCACGTTTGAAAAATTGGATGAACTTGTTAAGGACTTAGATATTATTGAGCTGTCTCAAAACGACGAGAAACATCACCCTGAAAAATATACACAATGGAACAAAATAATTGATGATATGCCAGAAAAAACAAGAAAGGAATATATGCAATCCGCATATGATAAAGCAAAACAAAAAAGAAAAACCAAGACAGAACACAAAGAACAAATATTACAAACGTTGCCCTATCCACAATCTGATCTTAAGTGGACTCAGGCTGGTCAGGACCTTAATATTAAAGAAATCGAAAAATTAAACAATAATGGTATAATTAGAGAAGAAGTTGAGACCGTATTCTTTGCTTTTAAACAAGCACATAAAAAACCAAAAGAGTTTCAACAAGCTTTTGATTTCTGTAATTATAGTGTTCAAGAGCAACCAAGTTGTCAAAATTTATATTATCCGGAAGAAGTTACAATTGATTACTCAGAATACTGCGATATTCCTAAATTTAAAGATAATATTTTTGCTAAATCCTACAAAGACGGAATAATGCTGGTCGCCGACGTAGCGAAAGGCGATAGGATGGCTGTGAGCCTTACTGTAGGAACCGTAAAAAACTCATTCAATATTGATGGAAAAATAGTTGCAAAAATATGCCAACAATCTTTTCGTAATTTTGGTCAAATAGATTGGACCCATAAAAATTTTGATAAACAGATTGTTTTCTACGTTGTGGTTCCAAAGATTGTTAAAAACAAAGCTCTAAGAATTCTTTTTAAAAATAATACTCGTTTAAATAAATTAATAAAACTCTTTAGAAAAGACACACTACGTAAATTACCCCCAGGCAAATTTAAATATTTCTATGACGACGCCGCACCAATGCAAGATATTTTGGCAGCACTTCTTATATGTCAAAAAGATGAGAAATATAAAAAAAATTATAATTATAATAATAAAGAATTGTTGGATGCAAGTTATAAAAGCATTTTAATAGAACTGGCCAATAACGGTGCGATGCTCGCACAGAAAGACGCACAAGAATATTTTTGGACATCTCTCGAAAAATATAGGAAAAAATCTCTAGAAGAGATAAAACAAGAGTATATGAAGGAAATTTTTCCTTTTGAAAAAGACTTAGACCTTGTAACTATACAAAACCTCGACAGCAAGGATAAAAGATGTGGTATATATTTGAAGAAAAGCTTTTTAAAAATGGTTATTCTTTATTACCATACTAATAAAGGCACAACTTTATGTGATAATACTCTTATTGAGATAAAAAATAAAACTCAATCTGACTGTATATTGTTTTGGAAAAAAGTAGATTTATGTGAATTACTATTTAACGTTTTAAATAAACACAATTTTCCTTTGTGTATGAGAGACTCACAAATTCTTAACAATGTTAATATTTTTGATCCTGTATTAAATAATCATATGAGTTTATCACCAATCACTAACACACCAGAAAACGAGACAGACAAAAAAACATTTGAATTTAAAAATAAACACATTGTAGTTGAGGCCATGGAGTCTCAAACAGGTTATCTTATGCCTTATGATGGGGTGTGGGAAATTCCTCATGACTTAACTTTTAGTTCTTTAAAGTTTAGAGAATATGAAGACTTTATTACTATATTGTTATTTGATCATGAAGAACGTTATTTTATTGAAATATTTTCAAAAACAGAAGTAGATTTTAAATACATGTTGTGGAACCAATTTAAATTAAATGACAATTATTCAGAAGATTGTTTACAAGAAATATATACTAAAATAGCTGTATGTATTAGAGACTCTAAAGTGTTGATTGAACGAGACAGTACCATGCAGTATCAAGGAAGAAGAAAACCTTATGGTTCTAATACGGATTCAATTTATGAAATTTGGATGCCAAGAAGAAGATACCACAGAAAATACAGCAAAACCCAGGCAAAACAAGATAAGGATTTTTTTTCTGAGTCTAGAATATTTAGTGGATCACGTAGGGCCCACCCTAGACGTTTACCTGCGGGAAGTAAACCTTCTAAATTACAGCTGTTGTTAGCTAAAAATGAAAACATGATTTTAAATCCTGGTGAAACATATGTAAAACAAAGTATGTGGGGAGATAAAGCTATGCCTCAGCGTGAGAGACGTTACAGACATCGTTCTTTAAGTGGTAATTTTTATTTTGATAACAAAGAAATGTCCGAAGCTAAAAAACTAGGTTCAATGTCTGGTCCTCAATTTGAAGAATACTGTGACAAATACATAAGTGAACGAGGTTGGAAAATATATAAAAGAAAGAACTATGATGGAGGTATTGATCTCAGAGCCTGGAATAAGGAAGGGCCTATTAAAACTTTGTTAATACAATGTAAACATTGGAACACACCCATACCGCCAGGAGCCATGAAGGAATTTAAAGCTTCTTGTGATGAGGAAAAAGTACAAGGAGAAAAAGTTTTAATGTTTATGGCTTTTGGAAAATATTCACCAGGCGCCAGGAAATATGCTGAAAAATATAATATAGAATTAATTGAAGGAGATCACTTTTTAAATGATCTGGAATAAAAGGTTTGAGTACCCTAAGTCTCAAAGGTCCCTGATCCAGGGGAAACGTCACTATGATATTGGACACACAAAGTTACCGAGTGTTACGACTATATTGTCCGCGACTCAGTCGGAAGAAAAGAAGAAATCTCTCGCAGACTGGAAGGCAAGACTAGGTGATGTTGCTGCAGATAGAGTCAGGGACATTGCGGCGATGCGCGGGACTGCGATGCACACGTATCTGGAGGGCTATATCCGGGGAACCGGGCACAAGGACCTGACGAGCATAGGCCGGGAAGCCGAGCCGATGGCGAAAACAATCATTGAATCAGGGCTCAGGGATCTGGAAGAAGTATGGGGGAGTGAGGTAGAGCCGATGGCGAAAACAATCATTGAATCAGGGCTCAGGGATCTGGAAGAAGTATGGGGGAGTGAGGTAACATTATATTACCCAATGTTATACGCAGGTGCCACTGATGTGGTGGGAATTTATAATGGACGCGAAAGCATAATAGACTTCAAACAAACTAACAAGCCTAAACAGAGGGAGTGGATACCCGACTATTTTACTCAACTTGGGGCCTATGCGATGGCCCACAACTACGTATACGGGACCAAGATACAGTCTGGAGTTATTCTAATGTGTTCGAAAGATGGCCTGTTTCAGAAGTTTGAAAGCTTTGATAAAGAGTTTGTAGGCTTTCAACATGAATTCCTCCGTAAATGTGACCAATATTATAAAAATGTACCAAATACAACCGACGACAAAGGTACAAAAAACGATGAAAAAGTATAGTAAATTAGCCATTAATTTAGTTTGTACCACGTATAGAGTATTTCTGTGAAAAAAAAATTTATTTTTTTTTTTTTTAAAAAGCTAGGTACAATTGGTACAAAGTGAAAAAGATAGTAGTACCAACACTTAATCGCTCATTTTTGTACCAAAGGGTCTTGGTACAATTAGGTACAATTGGTACAATTGAAAAATTAATGTTGATTACCAACCTTTATTTAAGCAATTTAAGAATTAATGTTGATTACCAACCTTTATTTAAGCAATTGTTCAAAAAGCTAGCAATACCAACGATTTAAGGGGCGCGCGCACGTAAAACATATTTTTAAATTTAAATTTCATAAAAGCTGGAGTATACAAAGAAATGACTAGGAAGAAGAAATCAAAATATAAGCATGTAGTAATCAACAAAAAGAAATATTATTTTTATACTATTGATTGGATGGATATCACCGGTGATGCTGGCCATGCAACAGCGGAGGAGTTTAGTAAGTTTGAATGTGCTACCATGATTACTCAAGCCTACATCTTTAGGAAAACTAAAAAGTTTATCTGGACCTTTAGTAGTTATGATACGAAAGACGAAGTATTTTCTGATAGAAATGTTATGCCGGTTGGCTGTGTTTTAAAGATGACTAAACTTGTTTTTTAGATTTTTCAATTAAATTGTTAACTCTTTTCATTTTTCTCATCTTAGAAACTAACTCTTCTTTACGTTGTAGCTTATCTTCTGCAGTTAAATCTCTAGTATATATCTCTTTACGATCTACAAATAGTCCCATAGCTTTGGCTATGTGTGATTCAAACGGTGCAGCTTTGGCTGCATGAGGATGTCCATCTTCTACTAATTTAGACAGATTAATTTGTCTTTTAAGATAATTATGTCTGTTAACCACAAATGATTTGTTCACTTCATTCATTCTCTTAGTTAAATACATTTGAATTTGAGGGTTTTGTTGGAGCCCATATGCTTCTTGCGACGCACTCTTTGGGGCGTATCCTGCGTGTATCGCTGCATCTTTAGCGGTAGTCCTACCTTCATTTGTTACTAGGTACTCGCAGAATCTACGTTGCATTTCAGTTAGTTCTGTAGGATATCCTGCTTTCTTTTTAACAACCTCTTGTTTCATACTTGCATTATACATAAAATCTTATATAAAAGGAAGTAATAATAATATGAGTATACGAGGAAAGAAATTAAATGACTATAAACGGTAAAGTCAAGTGGTTTAATCCTACCAAAGGGTATGGTTTTATTTCACGAGACGACGACGCTAAAGATGTTTTTGTACATTCTTCAGCAGTAAAAGACGCTGGTATAAGCGACTTAGCTGAAGGTGATTCAATAACATTTGAAGTTGAAGAGGGTGCAAAAGGCCCGTCCGCAGTTAATCTACAAAAAGGTTAAGCGGCGTAGGGATGGACGGAAGAACATTCAGACAAGTTTTAGGAAAGTTTTTTGATGCACCAGGTGGAGTGTGTCTAGATGCCCGAGTACAGGTAGAGCTTCCCAATGGCGAGATGAAAGACATTGGAGAAATTAAATTATTGCAGAATCAAATTTATGGTGCTATAGAAACACATAGGTTAGTTTTAAAACTGAATGCTCCGCCACATCAAAGGACTTTAGGAAAGATTATAGGCCACTTGTAGTTGACGAGGTGAACTTGATTAAAAACGAACGTCAATTATGGAAGAAATTAAAGGATGAAACTCCTTCAATATCGTGGATTAGGATTGAAAACTGGGCCCTACCTGGTACTCCTGATCTATTGGGTTATTCTCCTGCTGGCACCTTTTTTACTGTAGAATTAAAGTTCACTAAAGTATACTCTGTGAGGCTATCTCCTCACCAGATTTCTTTTCATGTGAAACATCCAAAAAATACCTTTATCCTTGTTGCTTGTTCCCTGAAGCTTGGGCACTTTCGCTTGTACCCTGG
>Ga0208030_1000440_pt1 | contig 28757 bp, 32 predicted proteins | sample MalvirDeepMed_M9_FD_184246 | JGI IMG/M metagenome (GOLD analysis project Ga0208030, IMG submission 184246) | Marine viral communities from the Global Malaspina Expedition - Malaspina viral metaG DeepMed_M9 (SPAdes) (version 2) | ecosystem: Environmental > Aquatic > Marine > Oceanic | place...
ACGGGCCGAGATCGTATAGTTATCGGCATCTACAACAGTAACGATCTGGTATTCCTGATTAAGCACCCCCGCAGTAATGAGGCCGCCAAGGCTGACTGCCCCGGAGAACGTCACAAAATCATTAGTTACTGCCCCGTGGGCCGTGTCTGTTATGGTAAGAACCGCAGAGCCGTTGACCGCTGCAAAGGTCACATCCCCTGCTGCGGTGGTGGCCCGTATAGGAGTAATGTCCCAATACTGACCGCCTTGTTCTATGTAGTATTTAAGGGAGGTTCCCACTCCGGTTAATTGCGTACCTGCCAGTGAGACAAAGGTATGCAGGGCGCGACAAACCCCTAGAAAACTGTAAGTGGATTTTTTGACCCAGCCGCCTATCTTTTCGGGAAGACTGAACCGGAAGCGCACTTTATCAGAATCGAACCAGCCGCCTTCGTTGGTGTAGGAGGTGGTTTCCCGGTTAACGCCGGGTCGAAACTGCAACTTGGTTAAAGGCATTTACATCTCTCTACTGGCTGTCATTTAGAGGGTTATCCAGTATTTGCTGAATTCTATCTTCCAAATCTTCCCTTACATCACGCAATTCCGTGTTTACATCTCGAATACTATCATTAACTCGCTCTTCAAGGGCATAGACATCATCGCGTAATTCCCGTGTTGCCGTAGCTACCGTATCATCTGCTCCCCGCGCTATATCCTCTGTGCTGGCAACGTCTGTCTCGATACGATCTATTTGCTGGTTCACGTTATTGAGCATCCTCTGATTTTGGCTGGTCAGGTCATCAATGTCCTGTCGCAGAGAAGTCTCGACCGTATCCAGTATTCTTTCCTGTTCATCCAGCCTGGTAGCCAGAACTGCCAAGCCCTCATCGTAAGAAGAAAAGTCTGGTGAAACGTAATTAACAATGGCTGCCTCGGCATCAAGAAGTCGTTGGTATAACTCAAAGCCGCCCCACAGCCCACCGATTATCGTACCCAGAACAGGGATAATGATAAGAAGTTTACCACCAGTGAGCTTGATTGCTCCGACTTCAATCTCTGTCTTATCTGTCATATTGACCTTCCACCATCTCCTGAAAGGTCTGCGCTCCCTGTCCTTGGAAAGCTCTTATATTGCCATCAACCGGCCTGTTACCACCGTATATCTCCCTTTCCTGATACCACTGGCTTTGATCCTGTAGCTCCACGCCATACACATCGAAACCCGGCACTCTCGACATCAAAAGAATAGTGAGGGTCTGATCATCGAACCCACCAGAGTCCTGTACGTTCTCCAACTGAGATTCAATGCTCTGCTCAATTTCAGCCTCGGTCATGGTTTGTAAGGCTGTCTCAGCACGTTGCACAGTACGAGCCTCATCAACGCTTGGAGGAGCCACATTAAACTGCCCAAAATCGGGAGCTTGTTGGCTTAGAAATTGCCCTATCGTCTGACCAGTAGCTATAGCCTCATTGAAGTCCTGTTCAAATTTCATCTCGGTAACGGAAGTACTTAAATCCTGCATGACTTCAACTTCTTCAGCAGGGGTTTCCTCGGTGTTACTTTGGGTAACTACTTGGTTAAAATTCTGTACTGGGCCGCTTGAAACAATGTCCTGTATTACTTCTATTTGCGGCTCAAAACCCCCAGTATCACCAAATACATCGGTTGAACCTCCGGTGTCCATGCTTTGTTGTATATCGGTCTGCCCTAGCTGGGCAAGTTGCATCGTTCCGGCTGAAAAGCCTGAATCAAACACAATCCCTACTTCTGCCAGCGCCGCTGTCTGCGTGGTGTTAATAGCCTCACTGACAAAACTAGTGTCAGCGAAAGTGGCTTCTGGTGTAGGCGTAATAGCAAAGGTACCTTGGGTAAAGGTCTGCGGAGAAGCAATGACTTGGACATGGGTTGAACCCCCCGCATTAAACGTCTGAACGGGCTGCACAATAGTAGTCTGCGATACTGCACTTTGAGCTAAAGCAGTAGGGATAATGGAAGTCTCCGCAACAATACTTAATGCGAGTTTAGTAATATCCATCGCTGGTCTTTCTGGCTCTTCAATTTCAGGAATAAGCTCTTCCTCTACTTCAGCTATTTCCTCAACAGGCGCTTCAAGCTCTACCACTTCAACCTCTTCCTCTGGTTCTTCCTCAAAAATTTCCTCTATAGCAATCAGTTCCTCTTCAAAGACTTCTTCTTCAATCACTTCCTCAAAAATCTCTTCTGGTTCTTCCTCAAAAACCTCTTCAAAAATCTCTTCTGGTTCTTCAAAAACTTCTTCTATAACAACCACTTCCTCATAGACTTCTTCAAAGATTTCTTCTTCAAAGACCTCCTCAAAGACCTCTTCAATTACCGGCGGAGGTTCTGGTTCCAATACCTCTTCAACAAAAGGCTCACCGAAATTTTCCACTACCTCAACTACCTCAACGACAGCCACATATATGGGTTCAGGTTCTTGCCAGCCAGGATTATCATCAACCGTACCGTAAGTGGTATCCACATCCCCATAATCTATATCATCAACTACAACGTCTATGTCATAGTAATCAACTAAGTCATCGTCATCGACAAAGTAATAATCAGATACATCATCGCCAACTACGACATCGCTGTAGTCCTCGGTAACTGTGGCTACGAAGGTTGCCTCCCAGTACCCGTCACAAGAAGAGTCATAGGTAGCATCCAATCCGCATTGTTGAGTCAGATATGCAGCGGCATAACCAGTACAATCTGAGCTGTACAACGCACTGATTCCGCACTGTTGAGCCAGATAAGCTGCTGCATAACCGGAACAGGCAGAGTCATATAATGCGCTAATGCCGCATTGCTGCGCCAAGTAAGCTGCCGCATAACCAGAGCATGAGGTGCTGTATAGCTGATTGGCATTACACAGCTCAGTAAGTGAGGCCGAATATAGCGACCCTCCGCCTTCCAAGACCCCACCACTGAAACTCGCATCAAAAGAGTCCCAATTATTATGGCCTCCAGTGCCATCATCAAAGTACCTGAAGGTCTTATGCACAGAACTTGTGTGCTGCTCTCCGATTAAGACATCATGCTTGGCTATGTCTAATGCACCATAGCGATATTCATAGGTGTCGTTTTCCCATAAAATCGCCTCAAAGTTATTGTTACCTCTATGATTAGGATAGGAATACTCCTTCATCCCGTACCAGCCGAAAACCACATAGTCATCAAAAGACTTGAACAGCATCTTTGAACTGTTGTTTCGGATTAAATCAGTCCAGAACGGATACAGCGTTTCGTCCCTGTAAGGCAACGGCTGTGGCGTGTAATCGCTGCAATTCAAACCTGAGAAGTTGACACAGCCATTGGTGGACATTTTTGCCTTTCTATAAGTATTTCCCCAGAGGTCAAAGTCAAACCCAAAGTCTGGACTCCAGCCTGAGATGCAGTCATCACAGGCGTTCATGTTGGTAGTACCGGACATACCCGACAGGTCAATAAGGGATTGACCGCCTTCATAGATATATGCCGTAGGATCGCTTGTACTCGCACCGTAAGCACAGGAACAAAAGAGAAGGGGTATTAACCATCTCATCTACATCTTCCTCCACGAGCCTGACAGTTGCGATTATTGCGGGGTCTGTTGTCAGGGTCTTCTGGTGCTTGGTCAGGGTTGGCTTCCCAGGCCAAAGCCGCCTCTTCACCAATCATCCCCTCATAGGGACACGGAGTTCCGGCTTGGCGCATTGCGGAGAAAACCCTAAAGTCCTGACACATAAGACTTACGGCAGCGACTCGCATACCCATGTCATAGAGAGTCTTGCCCAGCTTTATCCTTTCGCAGTTTTTATCAGTAATAGACTTACCCGCAGAGAAGCCAAGTATCTGCGTCTGCACTGCGCCTGATATGCCGGTAGTACATAAGTCCTGTGAATAACTGGAACCTATGGAGGGCGCTATGGCGCTTGGAGGTGGTGTCTCGATGCGCTGTCTGACCCGCTGGGTAGTGACATTAGTTGAATTGTTAGTGTTGGTGTTGTTTGAAGTGTTATTAGCATTACTGTTTATCTCGCTGGTACTTTGTGAGACATCAGTAGAACTACTGACATTAGTATTTGTGTTATTTGATGTTGAGTTCTGGGTTACATCACTTGTGTTCTGGTTGACGTTATTTGAATTACTGCTATTCGTTATAGTCGATACATTGGTGTTATTACTCGTCGAATTATTTGTATTGTTTGATGTTGAATTGTTTGTATTGGTCGAATTATTGATATTTGAATTATTAGCAGTAACAGTGGTCGAGTTCTGATTAATATTTAAGCTGCTATTATTATTAGTATTATTTGATGTCGATACATTGGTATTGCTTGATGTGTTATTTGTGGTCGAATTATTGGTATTAACGCTGGTGTTATTTGACGTATTCAGATTTGTATTCTGGTTGGTATTCTGATTTACCGACGTATTATTAGATGTGTTATTAGTGGTGTTGTTATTTATATTTGAGTTATTAGCCGTAACCGTAGTTGCGTTCTGATTGATATTCAGGCTGGTATTATTGTTGGTATTTACGTTATTTGAGGCGCTATTTGTTGTGACATTGGATGTATTGGTATTCAGATTTGTATTTTGATTTACCGACGAGCCAGTGTAATTGGTCGTGTTCTGATTTGTATTTGTATTTGTGGATGTGCTGGTCGAAGTATTTACATTACTTGAAGTCGAACTATTTGTGTTTAGATTTGTATTTGTCGATACGTTGGTAGTGCTTGTGGTATTGAGATTGGTATTCGTTGTAGTAGCCGTACTTGTGGACGTAATATCCGTGTCATTATCGGTAGTTACATTTGTATTGGTCGTCTCCTGCGCGAACACGGGAGAAGCCGCTAGTAATAAGGCAAAAAGAAATCTTTTCATCGCTCACGATGACCTCTCCGTTTTACCTATCTAACTAGGTTCAGTAGGCCAAGTTATAGTGTTTGGGAAACCTCCTTGTGCCGGTACATCTCTTAAAGCCTGTCGGTATGTAGCCCAATCAGAAGAAACCGCAGGGCCACCTTCAGACGCTCTTATTACCCTCCAATCACTAAGCCCTAGTTTTTCGTCGCGTGTTTGTCTTGCGTTCACCGCTTTCCGTGCGTCTTGTTCAATTTGATAGGCGGCTTCTTTCTCTTCTTTAGTAGAGTCACCACTATTATCAAACCTGTCAGCCTCAGTCCATACCTGTGTCCATTTACCACCAATCTCAACAGGCGCATCTTCCACCACTAACTTGAGGATCGAAGATGGCTCTGGTCTAGCTACTTCAACTAATTTATCCCAGCCAAGATCAGCATAAGTATCAACGACAGAACTAAACGATACGTTCCTATGAATTTTCTTAACCTCGAAGTGTGCCTTAACCACTCCGGTTTCTCTTTCTCTGTATTGTGCCATATGGTTACTCCAGTCGATCTTTTAGGACTTTTAAAACTAATTTGGATTTTCTCTGCTCAAGCTTCTCTGTTCGTAAGGAAAACCTAAGTTTCTCTGCAAAAATTAGATCACTAACCTGCATCAGACATTCCTCGTCATCAATCAAGACAGCAATCTCATTTATTTCTTTTCCTTTGAACTCAATTAAATCTTCAGGCCATTCAGAAGGCAACTCTTCAATCATTAAAGAGTAATTATCAATATTAACTTGATATGCTGCTACCTCTGCTTCGCGCTGCTCAATAGCTTTTTGTAGGGCTTCTTTATTCATATTTTAACCTTATGGTGGCCCTCCTAGAAAAGCGATACCTACGGCATTTCCGCTTGCACCAGAACCCGGATTACTCCATTTAGTACCAATCCCAGAACTGGTATCGAACGGATAGACTTGAATATAAGGAGAGGAGCTACTAGCCACCCCTATGTAATCTCCGTCAGCACTCCAAGCAACTGCTTGCCCATTTCCAGCCGGTAAAGTTCCCGCTGCACTGTACCTAGTACCAAAGCCAGAACTCCAAGGATATACGTCAAGCTTATCCCCGCTATTGCATATACAGGCTAGAGTGGCCGAATCGGCGCTCCAAGATAACCTGCGAACTAGCTCAGCCGGTGTAGTAGACGGGTCAGAATATTTAGAGCCAAAGCCAGAACTCCACGCGTATACGCTCACATACGGACTGGAACCGTGTCCAACCCCTAGGGCACTCCCGTCATTGCTGAAATTACAACAAACGGCATTAGCAGGTGGCAAAGTAGACGGGTTGGAATATCTAGTACCAAAGCCACTACCACTCCACGGGAATGCGTCAATATACGGACTTGTGGAGTGTGCAGCGGCAACGGCTGTATCCGAAGGATGGAAAGCGACACCATAACCGTGCCACGAACCTGAAGTTGTCGGTGCAGCAAATTCGCTCCCAAATCCTGAGGCGCTATTAAAGTTGAATGCGTTTATGCCCTCCATAGCATCCTTATTAGTGCCTAGCAACGCGACTGTCCCATCAGAGTTAAAAGCAGCCGCATATCCAACATCGCTTATAGCAGCATTAGTATACTTAGTGCCAAATCCACCATCCCACGCATAAGCAGCCATACCGTTGGCTACATCGTAAGGTACTAATAGGGCGTCCTCTGTTGGAGAAACCGCCAAATCATACGCCATTGCAGTCATCAAGGTGCTGGGGTCAGAGTATTTAGTGCCAAACCCACTAGCGTCCCACTCCCAAGCGTCAAGGTATGGCGAATCCTTAGTAGCAAGTATAATGGCAGGAGGGCTAACGCCTCCTCCTGCCGTTGCTTGTAATGCTCTTCTTATATTTGTCATTATGCCATTGCCGCCCCAGCTAGGAATCCATACCAAGTTGTACCGCCATCTATCGTGTAGAAAACGAGTACATCAACACCAGAAGAAGTTAAAGTAGGAGCAGTAGCGGCCGCCCAATCCACAGATGCTGGCCAGTTAACGGTCTGGCTTCCACCGTTAGTAAGAGTCAAAGTGAAACCACATAATTCATCAGAAGCTGTTGGATTAGAAAAAGTAAAAGTATTTGTACTAGAAGAAACTGTAGCTGATATAGAGTTACCCGAATTTAAGTCTATAGCTCGCGTTCCTCCTGCACTACCAAGAGCGTTAGTAATTTCGCCGTAATCTTTAAGATTAACAGCAGAGACTGTTTGATCGGCTCCGGTTACCGCTCCAGCCAAGGTCACACCCGTTAAAGTAGGAGCAGTACCAAACACCAAGGCGCCTGACCCTGTTTCGTCTGTTACAGCACTAGCTAAATTTGCTGATGATGGAGTTCCCCACCATGTAGCAACACCCGTGCCCAAACTGGTAATTCCTGTACCACCATTACCAACCGGAAGAGTGCCTGTAATTTGTGAAGTAAGATCAACACTTCCAAGAGTGCCACCCAGAGTTAAATTACCAGAGGTTGTAACTGTGCCCGTAAGAGTGATCCCATTAACAGTGCCAGTAGTTCCAACAGAGGTTACAGTGCCGCTCGCCGCTGCTGTAGGGTCTGCATCCAAAACAGCCGCTCCAGCCCCGGCCCCATCTGTGTACACCATCTTCTTTGCGCCACTAGCCACATTAACTGTGGCTCCCGATCCCTGCTTAATCGTAATGATCTGGCTTCCGGTAGTGGCGTTTTCAATAATCCACACCTTGGAAACCGTGTTGGGGGCAAGTGTCAGGGTACGGGTCGCTGTTAATGCACCAGCGGAGGTGAATTTAAGGTACATAGCACGTACACCATCTGCCGCACCATCTGCCATAGTAAAGGTTTCATTGGAATCCGCCGCCACTTGTTCAGTGCCGTAACCAAGACCCTCCCCGATCAATTCGAGATTAGTATTGGTGCTCGTACCCCACGTACCGCTCTCTGCGCCAGTTGCAATCTCTTTAAGCCTTAAATTATTTACATAAGTTGCCATGTTTAAAACCTCTTGTTTAAGCCGCTATCTCTACCCAATTTGGTGTTTGCGACGGCACTATTTCCATCCATACCTGGACTGATGATGTCTCTCCTGTTGCATACACTCCGGTCACATACGCATTAGTTATATTCGTAGTGGTGACTGCTCCTACGCTCGCTGTCGCCAATAAACCAGTTACAGAAACGGTAGTTCCCTGTTCCGTGGTTGCCGTTCCAACCGAAGCTGTTGCAGCGAGTCCAGTAACCGACAAGATATTGTTGGTTATCAGACTAACCGTTCCTAGCCCGGTAGTCGCAGCCAAGCCTGTTACATTCGCCGTTCCCTCAGTTATAGCAATGGCCGATCCAACAGCCATCGTACCTACAGATCCTGCGTTGGAATAGCCCCATGAGCTATCCCCCCAATCTCCTATTCCCCATCCCTGAAGAGGAACGGTTACTGGAATACTTCCTACTGCACTTCCTACCTGTCCTGTTGCCGCTACGCCAGTAACATTAACATTCTGGTGGTATACCACGGTAACGCTTACCGTTCCAACCGATCCTGTAGCAGCTAACCCTGTAACACTGACATTGGCTGCTCCGGTAACGGTGGCTGCTCCAACAGAAGCGGTGCCTACCTGACCGGCACTTGTTTGACCCCAAGCTCCCGCATCCCAAACATCAACGCCCCAGCCTTCAAGGGTGACTGTTACCCCGGCCATATTAAGCTATCCTAATAATGGCACTCGTAGAATCACCGGTTGGAAATACAATAGTAAAATCCCCAGCACTTGAAGACTTGTCGGATCCAAAATCAAGAATCACTACGCTGGGATCGCCCGACGCGGTGTCATTAAAGATCATCGCCCCTCTTGCTGTAATGGTAGAGGTACTCCACGTAGAATCACCAAAATCGGTAAAAGCGGTGGTGCCTGTGCTTGTAGGCGTAACATTCACTAATGTATTGCCTTTAGCTACATAAGCAGTTCCCGTTACTTCATCCGTCGCGGTATATGCTGTAGTCGCCGCCGTAAAAGACGCATTGTTATCGTACATGGCAATATTAAACGTATTGCCGGTGCTATTAGTGAAGTTATGAGTAGCAGTCATCAGTTCTACCTTGAAACTGGTACACATAAAGTTTCCTGTGAAAGCCATATCATAATCTCCTAATCAAATCGGCTAATTTGGGTTCCCCGGCATCTAACAAAGCATTATAAACCGTGGTTCTGTCACTTTGAATCGCTTGCTTCATATAATGAACAATTACCTGTTCAATCTGCTTTTTGTAAGCTTCCGCCTGTTGCCGGATTACCGGATCGGCTGTAGCCGAAATACCCACAATTTTGTTTATACATCGTTCGGCCACTTCTTCAGGGGTTTGTCCCCTGTTCTGCGTAGTTATTACGTCCACCTTGAAATCATTACTTATTCCCAGCTCTGGGGTCCTCATGTCTTCTCCCTTATAACCATTCCGGTACGATAATCATCAGTAACTTCCTTCGCCTCACCATATTGTTTCAAGGCTACCAGAGATTCACTAAAGCGTTGCTCATATTCCTGCATAAGCGTTGGCTCCCCTTTCATATAGACATACGCTTCAATTAGACACCCGTATAGCAGGGTTAATTCCGCATTGATACTGAGCCACGTAGTATCCCCGTCCGCTCCTGCGGTAAGACTGTCTGGCCGGTAGTAATAATGCAATTCCACCGCATAACTGCTGTCAGGGGTAGGCCCAATGATAAAGTTGGCTACATCAAAAACCGCGTAAAAACGTGGACCTCCCGTAGTAGCCACATCAGGATTAAAGGCTTGTATAAAATTAACACTCTTGAAATCCAGAAAATTCTTTTCGTTACTTGCGTCAGTATAGGACAACGAAAAAGGCGCTAAGAAATCACTGGGCATCGACAGGTATTCATCTGCCTGTGTCATGTTTCCCGCAGAATTCTTCCGAAACAGACTTAACTGCACGGTCTTCAGGATACGTTCTTCCGAGGAACGAATAAAAATAGGGAGATTTGTCACAAAAGACGTCTCCGTATTCTGGGTATAGTCCTGTATCGCTGTTTTCAACTGTGCGTATGTAAAAGCCATTATGTCGTTATCACCGTTACCTGGCCCACTTGTCCAAAACAATTCATCGGTTTCCAGCGTCCATCATCGGCTACATTGGGCACTCCCACATACACCGATAGAACCATGGGCGAATTAGGCCGTGCATCTTTAAGTGCCTGTGGATCAGTCACATGGCGTCGTGGATCGAGCTGGGGTTGTTTCTTTTCCCACTCATCGGCGCCCACCAATAGCCCAGTCCATTCGAGTTTCATGTCATTGAGCTTGTACTGGAACCCGGAGCGATCCGAAATACCCAATGCAAACTTTCCTAATGCAAATTTAGTCATTAGTTAAACCTCGAATACGACAGACCGGGCTGAATAGTAAAGGACGCCCTATCACGGTCTTCCACCGCTGCCCGATCAAACTCTTCTTCATAAATGGTTTTTAACAATTGTGTACGATCCGGCGCTCGTTTAATGGACAAGTAATAAGCCAAACCGGCGGACAAACACGGGTAAAACCTAAAAGGCACCTCAAATGTATTGGTATAGGTATCTGCGTCCTGAACCCGGGTTAATCGGTTAAAAATAATAATATCAGTATTGTTATCTGGAACAGGCCATACTTTTAGCTCCGGCGTAATTAACCTGTTCAAAAAAAACTGATCGACACGTCCTGTAGTAGTTTTATTGGGAATCGTAAGGTAATCGTCTCTACTCACGCGGGGTACAGAATAATCAGTGTCATCTCGCCGTACTACCGTACTTAAAATATCAATCGTGCTTTGCACATCGGAAAAATCCACGGCTGTTGTCAGCGTAGTCGTAGCTCCGCTACTTCCACCGGTTAAGGTATCAGCGGTAGTGAAGAGTCCTACAGGAATAGTAATAGCGAATGAAGTAGCCGAGGGTAGGTTTGTTATAGAACAGGTAGCTCCGCTGACACTCCCTGTAATGGTTTCACCAACTGAAAATGCACCAGAAGCCCCTACCGTCATGGTCAAGGTTCCACCAGGATATACCCTGATTCCTGAAGCCGTCGTGATACTGGTTTGTTTAATCGTCCACTGATTTAAACCGCGATTTGCCCAATCCGCCAATAATAAATTTAACGAGCGTTTAGCTGTTTTCAGATCATAACCGGTCCTGACCTCAAGGCCACACCGTTCAAACGCTTCTTCGATGTAATCCGCGACATCTAATTCAAAATCAGTGGAATCGGACGTTGCCATTTAACTTCTCCTTCTTCCAGCTCCCCCTCCTCCACGCATACGCACAGGGGAAGTACCTTGAGGAACGCTTTGTCCCATGGCTAATCGCTTATGCTGGGGAGTAAGGGCAGGATTACGGGAACGCTTTTTGACTGCCGCCCCTCCTGCGCCCAGATGTACCGCTCGTTTACTGGAAGAACGGGATTTACTCCGACTTCCTTTATCCATGGTTCCAACAGCCGAATAAGCACGTTTTCCCATCGCTTTTTCGGTGCCTTTACTCTCATCCCGACGGGATTTAAGGCTCTGGGTTTTACGACCACGATTTCGTTCTCCCAAAGACTCATCCAGACGTGCGTTATAACCTTGTCTTTTACGTGCCATTTTTCAATCTCCAATAATAAGCTTCACGAGTTTTATAGATATCTTCCCCATTAAATCTCTCTAGCTGTTTATCATAATACTTTGTGTCTTTAAGCCTCTGCGAAGCTTCGTATAATTTACTTAGACGCTGCACAAAGATCATGGCATAGGGATCTCCTGTTTTAGATGTAAATTCAACATCATAAGCTGAACCATATTCCACATCATCTGGATGAATTCCCATTAACCAAATATCTTTCTCTATAAAAATCCCCTCTGCAATTGCACCGTTTAAGCCTTCTAAATAGTAATGAAATTCATCTGCTTCTTTAAACATAAGATCCACTACAATTACCACATCAAATCGGTCATCGAAAGTAGAGATAATAGTAGTAAGGTCCTGAAAACCGGGGGAATCCTTAAAACCAATCCCTACCTTCTTTTCTTCCCAGGCTGCTTTGGCATAAGGACACACAGGCATGTTAGAAAAGGCTGGGTGGGACTCCTCTAATGTTAATGAAGACCACTCCCTTATCTCTTTCAGAAACACTGCTTCCTTATTCATCTTACCCTCCTCCATTCATAAGAAGGACCACCCCTGTTAGAGCAACGGCTAACTGCACAGCAATACCCATTAAAATCGCCCAGATGCGACGATCCAACCGGTCAATCTGCATCTGTAGGTGCTTTAAATGATTTAACTTCAAATCGTTAACTGCTTCGGATAAAACGCCTACTTTCTTATCTAAATGATGAAGATCAGGCATACCACACAGCTACCTTAGTTATAAAAGACCGTAAAGGCAGTTACGTCAGTGGTGGTAAAATTCACATACGCCCCATCACTACACAAAACCCCCTCATCTGGAATATCGGGATAGTCAGCAGTGTTGGCAGTTCCCGAGGTCATAAACTGTATAACCGTCGTGCCACTAGAGGACCCGTTTTTAAAGTCCAGAACTCCTGCCGCAGCACTGTTGACAAAATAGATGCCCCGTAAACGGGTACGCCCCGCAAACACTACCTGATTGACCGTAGTTCCGGAGCCTACTGTTACTGCCCCCGCCGTAGCACCATCCACAGCTACTTGTGTGACTGTCTCAAAGAGAGCTGTAGTTGAAACCGTGGCGCTTGAACCGGGTCCTGCTATGGCTTCGGTAACTGCTGTACCGTCTGTAGCCGTGCCTGTAACCGTAAAAGTTTTGCCTGTTTCACTCGATCCACCAGAAGTAATAGTGACGTTTCGCGCAGGAACCAGCGTAGCAACACCACCGCTTTGCAAAGCGCCATTAATAGTCAAATTAACAGCACCTCCCGGTGTTTGCGTTAGACATATTCCGTTAGGATCAGCCGCCGCTAAACCACCAGGAGCGATATAGGTCGAAAAAGTATCTGAACCTGCCATAAATTACTCCTTGATTTCACCGCGTAAGACCATTGCTTTATAAGCAGCACTATTAGGCGCAGGTAATGTCGCACTTGATTTCTTTGGAGCTGCTTTTTTAGCAGCCGCTTTCTTAGCCGGAGCTTTCTTAGTTGCCACAGTAGTATCCTCCCAAGCTTCATTAATGTCAGGGGTAGAGGGGTTATCCCCTCTAAATTTCCCCTTTTTGGTTCTCGCTCGCTTTCGCGGCGCTCCCATTAATAAGTCACTCCGCGATCAACCGCAGCCATTATGTAATCAATACTCATGCTCTTAGTACCTGTAGCATCCCCTGTAACTTCAACCATTGCTGTGGTCATTAAGGCAGTAGGGACATTGGTAGTATGAGTCCCAACCAACTGCCGGTCATAATAAAACTGCACCGTATCAGTAGTTGTACCTTTAGTGGCGATAAAACCGAGGGTGACGTAAGTGTCATCAGTCAAGTTATAAGTAGTAGCAAGTTCTGTCTCTGTCTCTGTGTCGGAGGCTTCTGTAATTAACCTAGTAAGAGAAGAACCATCGTCTAGCTGAAAACCTATCCGGTTTGAAGCAGTAAAAGCATTTTCGGGATGAGTTGCAAAGTTTTCACAAAGCCCTACCCAAACATCCATTTGTCCCACGCTATCACCAGAGGTACTAGCAATAGAAAAACGGGCTTCAAAAAATAGCTTTTCTCCCGCAGTTGTAGGAAGCTGAAATATCTCATTACCCTGAATCGAAGCACCGTCATCATCAGTAGTAGCTGCCGAGGTAAGCGCAACAACACCTGTAGCTGCATCTGCTGTAATAGCAACTGTAGCACCGCTATCTTTTACCACCGTCCAGTCATTGGTAGCATCTAGAACTATACCGGTAAAATCATCGAGGAAAACCGCCTGATCAGGCCAAACCCCAACTTGCAGGTTTTCAAGCCCTTTACGGGCAGCGGAATAAAGAATTGGACCTTTAAAATGAGTAGCCATGTAAGCGTCTCCTGTCGTGGCTAGTGTCTATCTCGGGATGAGATAGTCAGGTAACCTGATCAGTATACCCAAATAAAAAAAGGGCGACAAGAATGCCGCCCTTTTCTTAATACATTGCTGTATTTATGCGCCGGGAGTACCAAATACACATCTCCAGTCAGACACGCCGAAAGAATATCTTTCTCGTGCCTTAAACCGCATATTACCAGTGTCAAAGTCCCCTTCCATCGCTGTTTTCAGCGGAGTACGGTTGAAGAGCTTGAAACCATTTGGACAGTCAGTTTTAACGAAATACGCATCTGCATCAGTGAAAAAGTGGTTAACCACTGCTCCCTCTGGAAGCATTCCCATTGATTTCATTGCGTTTATGTCGTTATCTGCTGTGCCCGGACGCAGATTAGAGTTAATAATCCTTTCCGCGATAAATTGAAGTTCTTTAGGAATCAACAATTTAGTACCACGTACCGCGATCTTCAGACCACGCTCGTCGGTAAACCCAGCGATCTGGATGAGGATTTCTTCTAAAGAAGTCTCATTCAAATCAGCAGGTGTTGCCAACAAGTTGTTCTGATTACCCGATAAGCTTGGGTGAGCTGCGGAACACAGTGCAGCCCCATCGCCTATGGGAGAACCGGTAGAAAAAGCATTGTTCATTACCGTCGCACCTTTAATCTGCTTGGTTTGAGACATTGAACGTGCTAGTGCCCGAGTGTAGCGTTTAGCAAGACTATCATAAAGATTGTCCTCTACTGCTTCCTCGGTGATGCTAAAAGCTAATGCAATGGTTTCCATTGTGTAACGTGCAGTATACGTCTCCTGCGCGTCATCAAAAGAAATAGCACTACCTTCACTCTTAACAGGGGCCGTTCCGAAACCGGACAGCATCACTTCTTCTTCAAAAGCTCTGTCAGAGCTTTCAGATTCAAAGATTTCTGCTGCTTCGTCTTCATAACGGTCATATTCCAACCCAAATAAGGCATTCAGGCCGGGTTCTAGTTCTTTCGCTAGTTGAGCGCGAGAAATAGTCATCTAGGGCCTCCTTATAAACCGGTTGAGTCAGCAGTCGTCTGTGAATCAAAGCGACGAGTGCCAGCGTTAAAGTGAGCGTTTAACCGGACTATTAAGGGAATTCCCGCTACGGTGTAATCACTATTTGCATCATCATCTACAATACCGACAATACGCAAAGGTAAAGTCGCTGTCACAGCGATATTAGCCACACTAGCTTCGGAATTGGATTTACCAGTATCGGTAGAACCGGTACGGGCAGATGTTCCCAAATCAGTGTTAGCAAAAATAGCAGCCACCGCAGTAGCTCGGTTCGTTAAAGAAGCATCCGAAGATACTTGATATAACTGGTTAGGGTTATCAGCCACATAAGCGCGGACAGGATGGTTCGTGTCCACACTTACTGCGCCAGATCCCGGCCAGTAGTCTAACCAGACAGGCTGTTTCCTTACGGAATCTTGGTACATAACACCGGTTAAAACACCCAGTGCTTGTGTCGTACCACCTGCTGTATCACCTGCATAATCTATATACCCCGAGGCAAGAGGGACAACGATTCCGCCATTGTAAATAACATTAGTGTTACCACTAGCGATTTCGTATTCAGTGACACCCGTTGAATTGGGACCACTACCCACCATACCAATAGGACGTAGACCATAGGCACTTTCTTGATTTGCCATAAGACCAATCTCCTAAGAAAAGGTCACTCTTTACGAGGACCACCAAAAGTTACACGAGATTGACGGTCAGGTTTACTGATCGTCATAGAAGAGTGACTGTTTTCTCGCATCAGATTATCATCTACAGCTTGCTGTAGATCTCTGGCTCGACCATGGTAATAAGCATTTCTTTCTTTTACCGTTTCGAGTGGTATACGAGCTAACATTAACCCTCCAACCCCAAAAACACCTTCGTATTTTCCTGATTCAACAACCGGAGCCTCGAAATCCGGATACTCCTCGGCTCGAACAAGTTCGTAGCCTTCTCGTAACCGGGCAGAAACATTTTTCGTGTCTTGAAAGCCACGTGCTTCTGCGCGAATCCATCGGTGTTTGTACCCTTCGGGTGCAGGTGGTGCGTCCAAACTAGAGGCGGGTGCCCAAGGTTTCCTCTGGGCCTTTTTTTCTCTAGTTTCCGTTGCGCGAGGAGTTTTTGCGGTGCCCTCAAACCCTTTCTTGCTTGTAGACATCTCAATTCTCCTATTTAACGTATTTCGCGTATTCTGATTCAGGCACACCTAACTTAGCCGCAATAGTTCGTTGGCTAGGTGTGAGTTTTACTTGCCGTCGATTACGTCCAGTTCGTGAGCGGGAAGCTCCAGCAACCGTTTGAGCGCCACGTCTTGCTGTCCCGTTTGTTTTAGTAGCGGGTTCCGAACCCGAAAATTTATCCGGAAACATGTCCCGAATGCGGAGATCAATTTCATCATAATACTCATCGCTCGTAGGGTCAAATCCTTCTTCCTCTACCAAGACCTCATGGATAGCTCTTGCCGCTCCCGTCATTGCTACATCCCGGTCCGGAGTTTGAGCCATGGAAAACCATTTATTCTTACGTGCCCACTCTTCCGCACGTGGGTCACGTTGAATTTGCTGTTGCTGTTGGGGCGCTTGTTGTTGCTGTTGAGCAGCTTTTTGCTGTTGTGCCCTGGCATCAGAAACACGCTTGGCTTCTTCAAGTTTGGATTTCTGGACTTGGATTTCAGTTAACCGACTCTGGGCAGCTACCGTAGCGTCCGGGTCAGCACTGCGAACTGCTTGTTTAAGATCATCCTGCGCCGCCTTTTCTTCAGCAGCAATTCGGCCAGAATATTCGGACATGTAGCCATGATCCACCTGCTTTAAACGAGTCTTGATTTTTTCTGATTCCGCCTGAACTTGTTGGGCATAACCAATGGCTTCCTGCTCGTTCCGTTCCGCTTCACGCATTTTTTTAGTAAGACGGTTGATGCGTTTTTGTACCGATTCGGAATATTGTTCCACCTCCTCGTCACTGTCGCCCTCTTCTACGGATCCACTGGCAACTTGTTCTTCCTCTTGAACATCGTCTTCCCCGGCAGTTACAACCTTCTCTTCATATTCATCAAATTCCAAGTCTACCTGCCCATCATCCACTACGTGTGTTTGTTTATTCGATTTCGCCATTGCAGTCTCCGTTAATAACTGAGTATATCGTCAGGATTTTTGATAGTAGCCAATACTTCATCGTCGTTAAGAATACGAACTTCTCCCCCTTCTATACGAAACCGGGAACCGGCATAACGGGGGAATATCACCCACTCCTTCTCATTGCACCAAGGACCATCTGGGAATTTATCCGTATCGGCATAGCATAAGGGACCCTGTTTCAACACATAGCCCACCACTGTCTGGACCTGATCTTCGTCTAACTGTTGTTCGGTCAAGAGAATGCCACCAGAAGTTCTGCCCTTACCCCTGTAGGGAAGGACAAGTATCCTCCAACCCGTGGGTTGTGGCATACGTTCTAGTAAAGTGGGGTTGATGGAAGCAGGGTCAAGAACCCTTTCCTCGGGGTCTACATAAGCATCGTTTATCGAAGTTTCTGTGGATACGTCAGTCATCAAATAGCTCCTGTTTGTCTATCAGGCCCGAGAGTTCCTGTTCTATGTAAGATAAAGCACTAATTTCGCCCATGAGTTTTTGATACTCTTCCATGGACTTAATGCCGTTGTTTCCTAAAATGTCTAATGCGCTGTTTCGTCTATCCTTAATTGTTTTTTGAATAAATTGAATTACATCAATTTCATCCATTCGCATATTCCCTCATGTAGTTAGATATAATCGTAGCTAATCTTATACTATTTTTTTTCTGTTCTCTAGATGAGCAAGTCTAATTAGGTCTTTGTTTTGGCCCAGATATTCAACAGCATGGTGATGTTTTAAAAGCTCTTCGCACAGCCATTTGTCATAGACTTTAAAATCGCCTAAATAACGACCATATTTTCCCGCGTCTTTGTAAGTGCGTAACGTGACTAGAGTGCCTACGGGCATGAACTCTTCAACAAACTTTTTAGCTAAAAGACCGTATTTTTTTTCTTCTTTGTCTCTTGTACGCGATTCGGGAGTGTCAATTCCATACAAACGAATACGGCCACGCTTACCAGAAACGTGAGTATCCCAACCAAGGTCAACGCTACAGTCCACAGTGTCTCCGTCAATAATTTTTACAATAGTCGCCGTGTATTCATACATAAGTATTGGTTTTTATCATATCTGTCACCTCTAAACTTCGCCCTTTTACCTGTTTGGCCCAAAGCGAATCCAGAAATTCGATGGCTGCAAAATCGTAATTACCCATTTCCATGTGGGCAATAGCTTTCTTGAACTTGGCAAATCGCACTCTTCCCAGATTAAAGTGCATATTGATAATTCCGTCTTTCCTCGCACCTTCTTCCAGATCGTTAAACCACTGATATTCTGAACTTAATTCCTTGATAGTACGCTCGATGTCGTTCTGGAGCATATAGTCGATCTCATCATCGCTAATCCCCATACCTTTATGCGGGGGCTTGGGATGAATATTTCTTCCCGCGCCTATGTGCCAAGTTCCGAATTGATCCTGGTAAGCATGGGACTTTACCCCTTCATGGCGTTTTAAGGTTTCAATCAACTTCTTCATATCATTTTCCACTGTTATTTGAACCAAAGAAGAATGCAGAGATTCCGGATACAAGCCCACCCAGATAACCCAAAACAAGATTGATAGTCGCGTCATTATTGTTTTCGGGCTGTAGGGTTACCAGAAAAACATAACCGAGAAAGCCCACCAGCGCCACCATTGCAAACAATTTGGGTATGGGGTCGTTACCGAACACTTTTCGTGCATCCTGAACATCCTCAACTTGCTTGGCAAAAACGTCAATATCTAGCTGCTTCATCTTGAGTTCAAACTCCTTATCCAGAGTTTGAAGCCCTTCGATGGTATCTGGTCCTGCCGTTTCTATTGCCTGTTCAATGGATTTGGTGTCTGTTTTTTTTATCCCAAGCTTTTTTGCCACCATTTTTGCGGCCATGCCGCCCATGGGGCCACCAATAGCACTACCGAGGCTAGGAGCTAAAGCTTTGAGCAAACTCCCAAACTTCATCGTAACTCATTGAAAAAGAATATTACTTTTATTAAAGCGTTGATGTTAGCCACCACTTTTACCCAGCGCCGGTTCGGCACTTTCCTCCTCTTCGCTGCGTTCTTCCTCGACGATCTCGTCGATAGTATCGCAAACGTCAGGAATGGTGACTCCCGATACGACTTCGGTGGCTACACGGCCAACAGCCCGGATGCCCTGATAAAGCCCAGAGCAATATAACTCCTTGTTTTCAATCATATCTTCAGAAACAGCGCAACTACCCAACGCCGTAACACTGAGGATAAATAACCAGTATTTAGTCATATTTTCTTCCTCAAGAGCGTCTGCGGGAGCCTTTTTTTCGTTTTCCCGCCGTATTCAGGGCAATCGCAACCGACTGTTTTTGCGGATAACCCTCTCTTCTGAGCTTTTTTACGTTATGGCTGACTGTTCTCTTGCTACTACCTTTTTTAAGGGGCATATATCACCTAATTAATGGTAAATTTTCCACCACGCAGCATGGCACCCATGCCACGGGAGGTTCCGGTAGTCACTTTGCCCTTTCCAAGGTTCTTGGGAGTGGGAATTTCCTTGTAATCGCTAAAGGGAACCTTTCCCTGACCCTTGATTACCTCAAATTTAGTGGGTGTGGGGGTTTTTCGAGGTGGAGCGCCACCTGTTTTGACTCTACTCATGGAGTTTCTCCTAATTTTTCACGTAATCTCATGTTTTCGCGCCGATCTGACGCTTCTATCCTCTCCGTGGTCTGTTTTTCCTGCGAATCTATCCGATCATCAAACTGACGATCCCTTTGAGCCATCTTTTGGCCTTCCAAATTCAATTTTCCTTGATCAATGGCTATATCAGCCTGTGTTTTCTGCCCTTTTATGTCTATTTCTTGCTGTTTCAGGGCAATTAATGGGTCTGGACCTTCTTCTTCGGCTCCCGGGCCGTTTACAATCTGTTGACTGATCTGCCTTACCTGCTGTAATTCCTGGGCGATCAACTGAGCCATATAAACTTCCATTTCAAGCAACATTTCGTCACTGGGAGCCTCTCCATTGGACCGTTTTTCAAATTCGGTCATCGTAATCTCTTGAGATTTGAGTTTAACATGTTGCGTTACATGCTTCTGGAGTGCTGTCACAATATCCGGAGACTGCGAGACAATAGGGGAAGCACCAAAAGTAAGATGGGCCATGATATGGGCGTCATGGTTCTGCCCTTCAAACGCCTCTAAATCGGTTTTCTCCAAAGCGTCAATGTTTTCTTGAGCAGGGTCCTTGGGGACAGGCTGCTGTGTACTTGGGGTATTCAGGATTTTGTCTATTTCACGCACTCCTAACGCCTCATACATCCGGCGGAAGGCTTCGTAATTGTTATGCAAATCAGGAGCTTGCAACGCCAAATCCAGTTGAGCCTGTGCCAGTGCGATACGTTGAGCCTGTGAAAAGATGTTGGGGTTTGAAACCGGTAATACATCTACCCGGTCATCAAAGTCAGTCGCCATTACCCGCTTGTCACCACCGGCTACCGAGAACGGATACTCCTGTGGTAACGATTCATGCATGACTCTTGCCAGAACCTTGAACTCCTTGCGCATGGAATAGTGCATTCTTTTATGCACCGCACTCATCACGCGGCTTCCCTGCTCCAGCATTGCCACGGTAGTACCTACCGCCGCCTGTTGGTTGCCATCACCCACTTTCAGGTCAGTTATGGTGGCAAAGCGTTGACCTGCGTCTACCACAAAACCAAGTAACTGGAACAAAGTCTGGTCCGGGCCTTTAAAGGGCAACGGCATCAGGCTGTCACGAATAGCACCTCCTGGGGCATCCACATCCCTGAACTCACCGGGCTGTAAGGGGTCTGCATCATCCCGAACCCGTAGTCCACGGGCCTTGAACCCAGCAGGGAGGTTGGAAAGCGTCCCTGCATCAATCAACTGACGTAATGCGGCGGTAGCTGTACGTGATAGACCACCTATGGCATGAATTAGCCCTAATCCGTAAAAACCAAACCCGGGGAGGAACTTGTAATGGACAAAATACTGGATTTTTGTTTTAAGCTCGTCGTCCTCGGCATAGTTACGTCGAACGGACAATACTTTATTGGCATCTTCGGCAATCGTTACTACATAGGGAACCTTAATACCCGTGGGTTCGTTCTCTTCGTCCACTTCTTCAAAGCCCGGAAGATCCAAATCTACATGAAACTCCAGCAGGTTAGCGTCATATTCCATGTTGCTGGGGCTAACCCCTTGAATCTTATCCTGTTCTCGGGTTACTTCGTTATCAGAGAGCTGGGAAGGTAAGATGTCAATGTCACGGTAAAAACCCGAAAGTTGCAGTTTTCGTAACTCGTTCAGGTCCATCGGGACAATGTTGGTGATACAGGGACAAGTTTCCAGGTTACTTGTCTCATAAGGCACAACCAGTTGTTCTGCGGGGACAAATTTACTAACCGCACGGTCCAGACCTTCGTCATAATAGACTTTCTTGAAGGTAGATCCGGCCAAAGGTAAAAAAAACAGCATCTGGTCAAATTCAGGGGTATATTCCTCCATCACATTGGTGATGTAGTAATTCATAAACTCCTTGACCCGGCTGGCTTGCTGCTCCTTTTCCTTGGTTCTTTCCCCCATGATCGCTGTGCGTACCGGTCCGTCAGGGGGTAACAGTTCATTAAATGCCTGAGCCTGAAACTGGGTGGCTGCTTCAGCCAGTAAAGGATGGGTTACACCGGTTGCACCCCGAAAGGGCTGCGTCCGTTCTTCATAGACATAACCAAGCAGCTCCATCCCCTTGGAATAAGTGTCCTCCCAGTCATGGCGGGAAATCTTGTTGCTCTGGAATTCGTTCAGAAGATCATTACCAACCCTTCCCAGCTCACCTTCGTCCATTTCTTCCGCCAGATTACGGAAAAAGTCGCTTTCATCAACTTCCAAGGCCGAGGGGTCAAAGTCCACGATGACACCGCCATCTTCCTGTTCAATCAGTTCCACCGGACCCCCGTCTGAAGGCACAAAGGAAGTAGGGGCTGCAATTTCTACTTGTTCTTCAATGGTTAAGGAATCAGGAGTTTCTATTTCCTCTACCTTTTCAACCATTGTAGTAATAGGGTCGCCGTTAGCCATTTTCTGTTTTACCTTTAATCTACGTTACCATTCAGTGATAGGGGGTTCGGGTAGAGCTGCCGCCGCTTCAAGCGCGTCAGATAAATCTTTGCTTAACTGTGGCCTATACCATATTGGCATTGGTCCGACGAAGGCGTCCCGCCCCATTTCTTCACGGTTGAAAACCGAAGGGTTCACATCCTTAGAATACCTGTAGTATGCGTCTTCAAAAAACCCCGCTATAGACGCCTCGTCGGTTTTATTTAGAAGCCAAGGTAAGTTAACAGGAGTGTCCTCCAAGGAATTTTCTCTTTCACGTAACATATCCATTGTTCGGTCGTCTAGCCACTTCACCTCCATATCGGGGTCGGGGGGCGGCTTGGAGTGGTGGAAATACTCTCCGTCGGAAATTAGACTGGCATTCTCGTCATCAACATAACGAACATAGGCACGACGAAGTGGATCGTTAACAGGCGCATTAGTAATAGTTTCTATAAACTCACTCCATTCCACATTGAAGGGGTTCACATCCACCTCCGTAAATAACTCAAATAACCCCAATACGTCCCTAGAATGAGGCGGTCTGTTTCCCTCTACTGATACTCTACCTCGTCGGTTCCATGGATCTGTCCCCATCGAATGTCGGGGATTGATCGCCCCTTTCCTTCCTTTTACTTGTCCAACCCCTCTCATCTGAAAGTCCCCGGTCCGGCCCTTTAAAGGGCTAGTTCCTTCATCGATTACTTCCACCACAACGCGGGGATGGCCTATGGTTTGACCCTGGTAATCGTGTAATCCATAAATTACTACACTTCCATCTTCAATAGCTTTGGCACCACCCGAACCGGCCCCATATCCCGGGTTATTCCGTATATGAGAATAACCCCCAATAGAATTACTCAAGTAGGTTCCATAAAGCTCCAAGAGATCCGGGTCTTTAACCTGTAGCCAAGTGGAATCAGTAGAAGGAACCGGTAGCAGTGGCGAAGCCCCCTTTTCCCATATAGAAGGATCAAGTAAGGCATCCACGTCATCCGCATAGTTGGAAACGCGGCCCCGCTCTATTGCATCTGCTGTAATAGCAACTGTCTCTTCACCCAGATCCCTAACTGCCGAGTTTATCTTCTCTGCTCCCTCTTTAAAGTCTTTTGAAACTCCAGCTTCACGTTGCTGTTTTCTCAACATCGTCTGAGCGCCACTTGTCATCATATCTACAAAGGAAGCACGGGGGATGTTGCTAGGATCGTCTAAAAGGCTTGAGTAAATTTGACCCATCAGGTCATAGTCGAACAGTGGAAAATTAACCCGACCCCTTTCTCCTATAGACCACACAGGTTCGGTGTTCTCAACCGCTTTGGCAAAGGTAGGGTCCAAAGGAAATTCCTGTGTAGGGTCCAACTTTATTAAATCCATTAACTCCCCTTGCCATAATCCCTCCTTAGGATTAAGTTTTTCCCATGCGGTTAAAACATCAGTATCTCTTACATCCGGAAGTCCCAACTCCCTAGCGAAATTTGAATACTCCTGCTCTAGCTTAGGTAAAGTATATGTCGAGGATTGATTATAGTTCACCAACTCTAAAGGAAGGTTTTCATTTGCCAGAAAAGAAAGTTCGTCGGGTGAACGAGTTACTTCGTAAGATGTGTCCATGTTGGGCCATTCCCCCGCCGCCCTGTTTTCAAATATAAAATTTTGACGCGCTTCTTCGGAGGGGAACAGGTAGTTAGCTCTAGCCTCTACCATCCTATCATAAGCTCTTTCCGCCTCAACCCTAACCGGGGGAGGATTATTCCATAAGGCTTCTTCCTCTGGAGTTAATGCTTGTTTTTTCGCTAACTTTCGAGAAATGGCTACCCGTGCTGCGTCATCTGTCGCCAGTTGAAGACTCTTCTCCGGGTTCTGTAGTATATTTTTAAGCTCTTCAACTCCTGCTCTACCTGCCCTAGTTCCCGTGTAAGTTGGACGGAGGTCTAAGGCAATTTCTGCCGGTAATCTACCACTAAACAAGGCACTGCGAAGCGGATCTCTTGCTGTACCATAGTCCACTTCAAGATACCTTTTCATTTTATCGTAAAAAGGGGCTAGAAGCTCCGGGGACACGCCATAATCTGATCGTAAATCTTCTGCCAGAGTTCGTAGCTGAGTATCTATTGTAGATTCCCCGGATCGGTAAGGATTACCGCGAGGTACACGGCTGAATAATTCTGTAAATTCGTCTGCGCCCACCTCACCAAATTTAAAAGCGTCCCCTTTGTTCTTCAGCTTTTTCATAAAGGGTTGGTTTAAACCCTTGATTCCGCCGGGAGGAACCGTAGCCATGCCCAGTCCCGATCCCACTCCTTCCCCCGCTAGGACGTTTCGCACCCCACTCCCTCCAAAACTTCCCGCAGTAAGCAGCCCCGCTGTATTAAAAACTTCTTCTGGAGTTATTTCTTCCCCACTCAAAGCAACCCCGGGGGCATTTAACGCCTTGGCTAACTCATAAACCAAGGCAGGTGCCGCAAACTCAAAATTTCCTTCTTCCCGGCTTCCAGCCCACGGCATAAAAGTAGCCCGGTCCAGACCCGGTTCCATCCCCGTCATCTCTTCAACGTACAACTCCAACGGCGTAGGACTATACGGTTCTTCCTCCACCGGGGTATGAGGTATTTTGGCTAGTTCGGATAAATATTTATCTTTATCAATTACCCCTTCTTCTAACAAATTCCTCCAATACTCTATTGATCCCTCGCGGGAATAGGTATCATCGGAAGGATCAAACTCCACGTCCCTGCGAAGCATGTCCGAAAGAACAGCAGTGTTATAACCTTCGTCTTCGTGAATAAATAACGGATCAGTGGATTCCAGCTCCTTCATCACCCCGCCACCCATCTGGAACAGGTGGGCTATCGGGTTACCGGATATCCGGGCCTTGGAAGGCTTCCGGGCGCAACCATCGCAGCAGAGCTTTTTACCGAACGCCATTACCACGTCCCCGCTTTACGAGCATGGTATCCACGGCGTGTTGGCGTCGTTTGAGTAAGGATTCCAGCCCCTGGGGTTCTTCGTCAACTTCCCCGCCATGGGCAAACATGCTTTCTTCCTCTTCTTCCTCTTCCTCCAGCCACGGGGAGTAGAAAGGCCGGTCCTGCGCCGCCTGTAAATCAGGACTGGTAGGATAACCTTCTGGCGGTGTCCCATAAGTAGGCGTGGCGTACTCAACATCAGCCCACCCGAATTGTTCTTGGGGTATACCTAAAGACTCACTAAGCTCATCTGCCCCTACATTAAACTGGGTGGAATAATCACTAAGCCGGTCCATAGCACCGTAATACCTGTCAGTGGCTGCTTGCCTACGTGCCATTTCTTCAGGAGGAGCCATTTCCCCCGTGAATACAGGAGGCCCACCCTGAATCTGCTCGTAACCGGGGTCTATCACCGATACCGCCTCACGGATGTCCTGCGGACGACGGGCCAAGGAGCTTATCCCATACTCATAACTACCAGCCGGGGCAGGTAATATGGAATAAGTGCTGGGTTCCGTCTCAGGATAACGATTTATCCTTACATCTTCAGGTGTTACCCAAGGAGGTCGTACCATATCCACACCTTCAAAAGTTGCATAGGGCCTTGTGGGCGGCTCACCGTCTTTTATACCACATATTTGAGGATTAGCCTCGGCATAATCGTCATCATCACACGGAGAACACTCCAAAACATGGGTCGCGGCCCACGCAGGATTACTGCAATTCTCAACCGGAAAACGCACACAGGTCATCAGGCCATCAGAATCTACCGAGGACTGGTAGCCTTCGTCACAAACACAGTTACCTGCCGAATTACGGGTGGAATTGGCCGGACATACATCGCCCCCAACGGGTGAACAGGCTGTCAGGGTTCCGTCATCGCCGTAAACCGGAGTATATCCATCGTCACACTGACATACACCACCCACCATGCTGGCATTCGTAGGGCAACCTCCGGGGGGAGGCCCCACTTTACTACAAGCCGTTAATACGCCGTCAGTATAGACCGGGGAAAACCCTTCTTTACAAACGCATTCCCCTTGAGCATTTATTTCACCGTTAGTAGGGCATGCCGGACCTTCAATCTTCGTACAGGCGGTTAAAGTCCCATCGGCTGAATAAGTGGGGGAATAACCACCGGTACATTTGCAAACACCGTCATCGTCATAAGCGTTAGTGGGACAAACTAAGCCGTTAACAACTGGAGGAGGTCCGCATACTCCTTGAGCGTTCCTTACATATTGAACACCATCAACAATCTGACAATCGTCGTCAACAACTACAGGAGGTACACATACTCCTAGAGTATTTCTTTCATACTGAACGCCATCAACAATCTGACAATCGTCGTCATCTGTGGGCGCCATTCCAAAATGCGTAGGACATACTCCACCAATAGCGGCGAACTCAGCGGCGAAGTAGTTCTGGGTGACAGTGGGGAACACCCCGTTAACAGCCGGTTGGTTGTAATCGATAATACCTTCGCATTTGGTGTGATCGGGATTTTGGGGTAGCGTTCCCGTAGAAGTAGTTTCACAAAGATCTTTTGCTACGTTATAAAGACCACCACCGGGACAGCGGTTTACACAAGTCTGGTTGTTGCGGTTCCAGTAAAAGTTAACGCCTTTGGTTTTACACTCCCCTTCCTTGTCGTCGTCGTTAACCAGACCGCCAGCAGTTACGCAGGTTTGGGTAGCTTCGTTCCACGTATCCCCGTTAGCTTCACATTTTTCCTTAGAAGTACGTGTATCCGTTCCAGCAGGTCCGTAACATTTCTGCTCCTGCTCATTCCATGTATTGCCTTCGGTAGCTTCACAGCCTTGTTTGGAAGTAGTTCCGGGTCCTAGTGGGTCCGCCATGCATTGACCATTCTCCAATGTTGACTTGGCCGGACACACACAAGCTCCATCTGTCCATGTTCCCCCCGAAGACACACAAAGATCTTCTCCTGTTGCAGTAGTCGCTGGAGGAGTTCCAAACTGCGTAGGACAACCCCCTTCCGGCAAATCTGCCGTCAGGTAATTTTGGGTAACTGTAGGATAGTTCCCATTGGCATCCGGTGACTGGTTGTAATCAATAATGTTTTCGCAGGTGGTGTATTCGGGTTCCCCCGGACCTGTGCCAGCAGGTCCATAACACTTCTGTTCGTCTTCATTCCATGTGTTACCTGTTGCTGTGCCGTCTGCATTGATTTCACAACCTTGTTTGGAAGTAGTTCCGGGTCCTATGGCCTCAGCCATGCACTGCCCGTTCTCCAATGTTGACTTGGTCGGACATACACAAGCTCCATCTGTCCATGTTCCACCCGAATTCACGCAGCGGGTTTCGTCAGTCTCTGCCGCCGGGGCCGTGGGGCTTGATCCCATAGGACATGTGCCGTCTTCCAGGGCGGCGACAGTGCTGCCGTCGGTATCGCTGTAACAAGTGGTGGTGGTCGTTGTAACCACCGGCGCTGTCTCGGAAGTACCTGTCGGACAACTCTGACCCGCTAAAACCTGTGTTATTGTTCCGTCGGCGTTATAACAATTTTTCTTCAAATCAACGCCAATGTCTATATTTCCTTCACTATCAGCCACACTCAGTACAGCGTTATATATTTCTTCTTTTACCTTGTCGCTGAGAGTTCCTTTGATCTGACCAAGAACCGCCTCATATATTATCTGGGGTAAATCCTCCCATGGTCGTCCCGCACCTGCGGGGGATATAGCCCCTAAAACCGCATTCAAAATGTTATAGCCGGTGTCTATCCCTACGGTGGTGTTGGTGCCGGGGATTGTCCATACCGGAACCCCGGTCTGCTGTCCAGTACCAAAAGGAGGCTGACCGCCCCATGTGAAATCACAGGTTACGCTTCCATCAAGACCCACAATACAAGCTCCGTCGGCCTTTTTCAGTGCTTCAACTACGGCAGTGACTGCCTCCTTGGCATAATCTATCGGGCTGATTTCAGGGAGATTGTCCAGAATCGCGGCAACCGTGGTCCCTGTGGCATCGGCTATCTGCTCGGTAGTAACACCATACGTTGCCGCTGCCACCAGAAACGCTTCTTTCGCCTCGTCGCTTTCTTTCCCGAAAATCTCCATGGCCTTTTCTGCCGCATCCGCAATGTCTGCGTTGTCATCACCAGAAGGCTCATACGCGGCTAGATACTCATCCCACGCTTCCCACTTTTCATCGTCAGTCATGGCAGGGGTAATGTTGCGGAACTCATTGATACCCGTGGCAGCGTCTTGTAATAGTTGATTGTTGGTCGTATCGTTGGCTGCTGCTTCCAGAACATTGTCGTAAATGCGGTTCTGAAAAGCGGATATCTGGTCCGCATCCCATGCCGCCGTGGTTTGCATCCCTTCCAAAGCTTCCATGATTATGTTTTCCATCATCCAGAGGGAATAGGGAGAACCCATGGTCCCCGGTTCAGGGGCCAAATAACCCCACATATCTGAAAGAGCCGGAATATGCGGGAGATATGGAATAACAAAGTTAAGAGGGTCAAAGTCGGGGGGTTCGTCAGTAGAGAGCTGTCCACCATTTGCCATGTAGACGGGGCCACCGCCTTGCAGCCCCAGAAACCCCAGGTTTTCCGCATCAGGCAAATCAATACCGTATTTGGCCTGTTTCTCCGGGGTTAACCACTCTAGGAACTGGTCTTGGAAGGTTTCTATGGGATTAGTT
>Ga0208030_1000446_pt1 | contig 28486 bp, 35 predicted proteins | sample MalvirDeepMed_M9_FD_184246 | JGI IMG/M metagenome (GOLD analysis project Ga0208030, IMG submission 184246) | Marine viral communities from the Global Malaspina Expedition - Malaspina viral metaG DeepMed_M9 (SPAdes) (version 2) | ecosystem: Environmental > Aquatic > Marine > Oceanic | place...
CCCCTCAGAAATCTCTTGAAGTTGATCCTCTGGGGACTCGCCGCCCCCCTCTAACCCAGGAATTTCAAGCTGTCTCCTCTCTTCCCCCTCTTCACGGGGAGAAGTCGCGGACTGATCTCGAAATTTCTCCTCAACATCTTGAATTGACTGGGATTGAGGAGAAGGATCTGCTTCACCAAGACCCACAGGACGGGGTGCGGACTCGTCAGCCTCCCCACGCGACCTAAGATCCTGCGCCCGCTTGTCTACAATCTTTTGTGCTCGTTCAGCGACCTTCTCGTTTAGTTTACGTCCTGTGTGCTGTACTGCCTCCTTTGAGAACTTAGCGGCAGACCTTCCCCGATCCATCGTGCCCGCTACTGCGCGACCGACAATGGGGGCAGCAACTCTCCTAGCGGTGGCTGCTGCGCCTGCGATACGCCCTAAGATTGCAGGGAGTGCCTTATCTACGTCATCGTAGATGACGAGAGCCTTCTCAAGACCAATTAAGTGCTCTAGCCCCTCTACGCCCTCCGTAGTCAGAGACTTCTTCTTAAAAGGGAGTATGACTCCCGCTGGAGAACCAGGCCCCGCTGGACTTTTTGGGGGTGGTCCTTCAAAGGCTTCCTCTTTAGCCCTGCGTAAAGCCAAATCCTGCAAACGAGATTGTCTCTGCTCCTCGCGCAAAGAATGTTTTGGGTCTGCCGTGGTTGCTGCGTGTTGCACCCGCTCTTGCGCTTCCCGAATTACATGCCCCAAACTTCTTTCAAGCCCCTCTAAGTGCTCTAGCCCCCCTACACCTTCTGTAGTCAGAGACTTACCAGGACGCCTCTGAATCGGGGTAGATGAGGTACTAGGGCTAGGATTAGAAGCACCTGGGGAGACACCGCTAGTTCCTGAAATCGCCTCTCGAATCTGCGCCTCTCGCACCTTAGCCTCTTCAGGGGACAAACGACCTGTTAGTCGCTTACCTGGGGCTGCCCACGCAGCTTCGTCAGCAGCCCCATGAACACGCTCACTAGCCTCACCCACAGCCTTTCGCAGCATATTCCCACTACGAGTAGGCGTAGTGTAGTTGTTCTGCGCTAAAGCAGAAGGCTTCAAAGTAACTCGCGCTTCCTGGTACGGATGCACCAATAACCGACGATCAGGGTTACGAGGTTGTAATGGCTTATTGCTTCCCCAGTCACTATTCATGCCTAGCCTCATGGACTTGGTGACATTCAATCCGAAGTGGTCACCGATGTGTTGTTTTCTTGAAACCAGCGTATCAGCCAGCTTTGTATTAGACGAAGGATCACGGGGTCCGTGCTCCGATACGATAGACCGAATTTCATGGTCAGGAATATTCGTTACTCGCTTGGCACCCTCATGAATATGCCCTTTATCGGCGCGGCTGAACACGTTAGCCATGTTCTGCTCTTCCCAAGCATGGTCGTGCTGCGGACCTTGGAGCATCCGTAACTCATCTACTCTCGGTCCCCACGACTTCGCACCCGTACCAGTTTTGGGGGCTCCCTGTGCTTTGTAGCGCATAGAAGCACCAGGGTCGATGCGAACAGCATTGTGACCGCTATCAACCAGCATGTTGTCATGACCATACCCAACTGCATCATAATTGCCTAACCATGCATCAGTAGCGAAGCCGTGCGCGGCACCCTTTGCGTGATGGAGAGTGTCCGATGACTCCCGCAGACCAGGAATGATCTTGGACGCCACCCCAATCTGATCGCCACGACCACCAGGAGCCCCGCCAGCGTGCCGAACCAAGTGCATCTCAGGCATCCCGATACCTGCCCGCTCATACAACTTACCCGCAAGAACCTCGCTTCTGGCGTGATTCTCCTGATGATCCATCATCGCTTGATGACTAGGATGAAACTCCCGGTGCATCTGCGGAAACTTAACGTACCACTTCTCACCCGTGCCTTTGTGCTCATGCACACCACCGGGGTTCGTCCCTAATTGGGGACCAGCACGTTGAAATTCGTCGTATGAAAACTTAGGCACGTTATTTACCCGTCAGATTTGAGTGCGCCTGAGTAGCCGCATGTAATATTCCTAAATCCCGCTCTCTGCCGCCGATATTTGTAGATTGAGAAATTAGCTGCTTGGCTTCTGTCGGATGAACCCAACGAGTAGATTGGGTTTCCCAGTCCAATTTATGTGGGACGTGCTCTTCTGGGTGCATCAAGTAGAAGTGGCTAGTAGAATACCCGCTTGAGTGCCCCCCAGGAACATGCCCCACAACCTTCCCACGATACCCAGTCTCTTCCTGCACCTCACGATGAGCAGAGTCTATTGGGTGCTCTCCTGCATCTGGTCGTCCTTTCGGAAACGTCCAATGATACCCATCAAAATGATTAGAGGGTTCCCGCAATAAAACTTGGTTCTTGTGATTGAACATCACGCCGCCATAGGCACTTCGCCCACCAGCCTCACCCCAACCACCCTGCTCAGAATGTAGATCCCGCTTACCGTACTCAGCGGTACGATCAACGTGGGGGGTAGGCACGGGGGGAGCACTCTCAAACGCCTTACACAAAATATTCTTAGCGTGCGTGAAACTCATTTCGCAAACTCTCGCAGCTTCTCCTGTAGAGCCTTACCTAGCTGATCAACCATGATCCGCTTCCATAAAGTATCTACCGAAACAGATAGCTTTGCTTGCGCTGGGTTCATCCCCGGCATCTTCACCTTATCTACAAGTGTACGTCGAGTATCAGACTCATCAGTCTGAGGGTCGTTCAACGCCGCCTGAACAGCTTCCAGAGATGACTGCTTAACAGGCACTACTTGTCTGCCGCCGATCCGCTGGGCATGATTCCGGCACCCCACATCTGCATGTCAGCAAAGAACTTCTTAACATGCATCTGGATACGCAACTTATCAGTCTTAGACAGTTGCAGGAGCGTCTTAGCCATGCGCTTGTCCATCAACTCCAATCCTGGGACTACGATGGAAAGCAGCGCAGTCTCTAACTGAGTTAACGGGAATCCAGAGTGCCCACCAAGATTAGCTTGCTGGTGCTTCTGAAATGCCTCAATCACCTTGCCAGCAACATACGGCACGTCAAGTACCCCATTAGGGTATCGACGAAACAAGTCATTGCCACCCTTACGGGCACCAACAGAGACAGTCGGAGCAACAGACTTACGGATGGGCTCCGACTCCTTTCTCCCCTGCATATGAAGTGGGATGCGGGGGAATTCGTTATATCCAGACATTATTCCTCTTCCATGTAAACAAAGAGCGCGGTGGAGAGGCTCTTTTTGGTCTTTGTCCTCTTAGCCATCATGGCAGCGAGAATTGGGTTCTCTACAGGATCAGGTCCAGCCGGTCGCTCTTCTGGAGCATCGGTTGATAACTCAGACCGAGTAGCTTCTTCCTGAGCACGCAACACCGAGCTTGTCATGCCCCGACTTGCTTCCTCATTAGCACGAAGCCAGTGCCTCGCCGGATTTGTGATGTTCCCGTGTGCATCTCGCTGTCTCTGTGAGCGCGAAGAGACACTCATATATGGACTAAGGCGTAACCGCTTGGGGACCGTCCGATTCGGATTCGGACTCGCCACTGGTGGCAACGAATCCCCCACATTGTCCTTAGTAACATCAGAGGACGCACTCGGTTCATCACGCCACTTCATACGTTTCTTAGGGGACTTCTTATCCGTGTAAACGTAATGCCGCCCATCCCACTCACCCTTAATGGGTTTGCCGGTTTTGCCCGTGCCCTTAAAAAAGAACTCGCTCATTTGAGGTGCTCCGATTCGTGCCACCGAAAACCATTCGTGCGATGCATATGCCGTGACTTGGCAATCTTTGCGTTTACGTCGTCATCCGAGATCGACTTGTGAACCTGCGTAGGAATACCGTGTTGCGCCTGAAATCGCTCACGACCATTACGAGTATCAATCTGACTATGCTTACCAATGAGCTTGTCCAAAGCAGAGTTCCAGCTATTCACGCCCTTACTAACTCCAGAAGGCTTTCTCCTTATTACCCCTACCGGAGAACGCAACCCTTGCACACGCTCCTGTTGAACATTAGATCGAGTCTGCGCCCATGATGCGCGTGGAGTAGCCCCCTCTGGAACACCTGGAGCATATTCACGAATTTGCCCGGTAGGGGTACTAAGCATTGGGGCTCCCCCAGGTTGGGATTCAGGCCCCTCTACTTGAGCGCGTAACGCCTCTTGATACCCAGTATAGGGGCGTTTAGTGGTGGGACTTCTCCCAATGTTCTCGTCCACTTGCCGGGAGGAGATTCCTCTACCTCCCTCCATTGAAGCGGGGTCTGGTCGAATCCCGAAACGCTGCTCACTTCGTAGTTGTTGGGCTCTCTGCTCACCCTCTTTGCTACGAAGCCCAGCCTGAGAAATAAGGCGTGAAGAACCGATTCGACTTGGAGTAAGCTCTCTACCAGCCCTAGCAATACCGTAACCAACATCTGTGACATGTCGTCCAGCCTCACCGGAATCGTCAAGCCAGTCTCCGACTTGGCGGGCCGCTCTACCAACCGTCCTACCCAAACTCCTCTCAAGATTCTCTAAGTGCTCTAAACCCTTCATAAGCGGCTCCAATTTGTGCTCCCGCAGAAAGGCCCCAATTTGTTTCGCGGTGTAGCCTGGGTAGGCTGACCGGACAGCCGACTCAGGAGACATACCCTGCTTCATGTTTTCCCTGACCTTGGAGATATTCTTACTTACAAGGGATTTTCCCGGCTTCTTCTCCGCATCAGGAACTTTGGCTGGCTTATGGACATCCATAGATGAGATGCTGATGCGCTCCCCAATTCGTCTGGGGACACGCTCACTTTCCTGGGGCTGGTCAGGGATAATGTCCTTCTTGGGATGCCGCCCCCCAAGATCGCTTACACGCGATATCGAATGAGCCTTTTTAAGACTACGCGCAAGGTTCTCTAAACTCTTCATCACCTGTGCCTCCTGGGGTGGCATACCTTGGGGTGGCATACCTTGGGGTGGCATACCTTGGGGTGGCATCTGCTCCTGCGGTTGTGGGGCAGTCGCATCCAACTCTGGTCGCTGCTGGTACTTCTTGAACTTGAGGTAATCGTAATTACCCTGCGCTGCCTCATCGTAATAATGATCAGCCATGTCACGGGCTACCGCTCTACGAGAAGCTGGGGAGAATGCGTGCCCTGGCTGTCCCGCGTCATACGCCGCTTTCTTAGACGCATGGTTGGTGACATGCTCAAAGGCATGTACTGCCCTATGGTGCTGGTATTCCCCACCAGCCATCTTATTAATCAAATTGCGATTAACCTTTTCCGAAGTACCCGCAACCTGCGCGTCATTATCAGCATACAAACGGAGATTCGCCGCCTCTCCTCGGTCATGCCCGTGATCATCACGAACACGATTACCAATCTGGCGAGGAGTTAGCTCATCGTTGTGCGGTACGCGAAAGTGGGGATCTGCCCACAACCCTTGTCGGGGACCAACATAGGGCTTGAGTGCCTTGCTCACCCGGTTGATGGCAGTAGACCAACTATTCTTCTGGATGGTGGATGCGTGCCACTCAGAGTGACTCTGACCTGGATGTGCTTCTTCACACACATGGTCATCGCTGTCCTTCAAATGAGCTTTCGATGTTGTTCCCATTGGGATTTCCCCTCTAATGTCACTTATTCTTAATTCGTTTAGCTGCATCACGCAACTTTTGAGACTCTTTCAAGGGCTCCCCATAAGGTCCGCGAAGAGGCTTCCCTTGACGAGCATCGTCGGGAGAATTGGCTTCTGAGCCATCAGCGTCATGGTCAGCAATTCCAGCTACCCATGCTTTAGATAACGCCATCCGTAGAGAGTTCAATCGACGAACATGATTTGGGGGGCGCTGTGATAGGGCTTCCGCTAGGTAATCACTAACCTCTTGCGGCACCCAATCACCCTCACTCGACATAGACTTATCGAGCGGTAACTTCATCTGCTTTGAGGATACCGGAGCAGGGGGTGGTTTAGTGCCATACATATCCCACGCAGCCTTATGCCACCCTCTAGGCTGCTCATTATGTGGTAGATGCTCTACCTCAACATGATGATGCCCCGCATCATCCTTACCTATCACCTTAGTAATACGAAAATTACCCCCAGTCACATGCTCCTGCTCATGCTGGTGATCACCAATATTTGCGATTTTCGTACCGTACTTAGGATTCTTTAGATGAAAAACTAACGCCTGCGTGGATTGAGGAGATGTAGAATACTTATCATGATCAACAAAGTCTCGGGTCACGTCGGGATTAGAAGTCCAACATCCCCCATGTCCCGCATGAAATTTATTACCCACCTTTTCAAAATGATGCAGCCAATCCTTACGGATTCCTGTACCTCGGTACAACCAGTCAGTGCCCCCCACGCTAGGAGTTTGGTCCCGCGATGCTCTCGGAGCCCTGGCGAGAGACTTAATTACCCGATATTGATCAGGGTACTTCCTAAGAGCAGCCGATCCGCTCTTGTGAGAAGAGATAGAGCTTAGGATATGAAACTCAGAAGGATTGAGCAGGGCCTTGTGCTGCTCTCTAGGCTGGTACTCACCAGTACCGAGGCTTAATATTCCTCGATCCACAACGCTGTGCGCCGTCCGCTGCACATCCTGTGGGCTACCTATTGGTAGCCCCTTTTGCCCATACAACTTTAATGACTTTATGTGGTCATATGCGGCTGCGTGAGCAGCCTCTTTAGTCGGATGGAATGACGTTACCGGACGATTTCGCTCAGAGTAACGAAGCTGATTATGCCCTATATGCGTTCCCCAACGCTGACTTGGATCGCTAGAGCCTCGATCATACACATGATACCGCATACCCTCATTAGATGAGTATCGAGCGTGCCCAGAAAAAAAACTATAGCCTCCTAGCTGGCTTTCACGATAAGTCTCGTGATGCCCGTGCTCAAACGCCCGTGCCCGAGTACCTTGAGCGTGGTCCGCAGCAGCACGTTGAGCACTGGCTTCTGACTGAAATCCGTGCCGATGCTGCTCAACATCCACGTCGTTATGTCTATGAGGATGCACACTCAAAGTGTACTTCCCATTAGGTGCTTGATGGACAGCGTATAAGTTGCTCCAACGGTGATCGGGGCGCATTAAAGAATAATGCGTATCTCCACCCCCAACAAACGATGACCCCCGGTGCCTCGAAAACGACGCCCCACGCTCACGATATTTCTGCATCGTTGCGTTGAACTTCTCACGGTTAGTAAACCCGTGAACATGTGCATACTTATCAGTTACCCCGTCATCCCACTCCAACGGGAAGGATCTAAGTGGTCCCCTCGCCACACCTCCTCTGGGGTGCATAGGGCTGTCTGCTCGATCCCAATTTCTAATGCTGGCTGCGCGGTATTCAGGACTATTATTCTCATCCCATGTATGCCTAGCGTGCTTTGCAGCCGCTCTCGTAGCGTCTTCAACAGAGCGGTGTTGTCCCAGATGCCTGTGGTGTTGAAGAAACTGCCCGGTTGCATCTTCTTTCAAGTGATAAAAATTAGCCGACCAAGGGTGCTCCCCCTCATCTACCTCCATTCGATACCGACCATACGGGGTATTATACTCTCTCCGATATACCTCTGGTGTCCTAGAGTCGTCCTCTAGAATCTTTTCCCAATTATCCAGATTTAACATCCGGTTATGGTGAAAGCTCTTTAGAAGGTCCGTTGCACTACGCAGAAAGGAGTCTTGATATTTAAGCGCAGACATCACGACGCGATGTCTTCAGAAACATCAACCCAAAGGTCACTTACAAACGACTTACGGAGTGTCCTACCAGTAAGCTGCTTGCTGTGGAACCACCGCATCAAGGTGGCTTTATCTCGAAAAGACGTAAGCCGAGCTAACGCCTCATGGAGCTTCATGTCGCCAGACAGGACTCTCGTAGCAAGTAAGCCCACTTCGGGGTTCATACATCAATCTCGATATACCCGAGAGCCTTGATAGCGTCATCGACTCGGGGTTGAAGCTCCTCAGTAGGGGCATTTAAGGACCGCTGCATAAGACTTCTTTCAGGGATCGACTGCCCATCTCCCAAATTAACCGGGGGCTGCTCTTGTTGCTGCTGCTCTTGTTGAGCTTGCTCCTGCTGCATCTGCTGCTCTTGCTGCTGTTGCTGTTGCTGTTGCTGTTGCATGTTCATCTGCATCTGACGCCACTGTAGATAGGTGGGACTAAGAATAACGTCACCGTCTTCTACCTTCTCTAAGTCCTCCATCTCTCGAATCTCATTAAGCGTCTTGTAGGTAGACACCTCCGACTGCCGTAGCTCAAGACGCTCCTTCTGGGAGAGTTCATCGAGCCCGATAAAGTCGAGATAGAAGTGGTCGTCTATCCTATCAATAATATTCTTATTGAGGGTGTGGGCGTAGAATCTCAACAGCGGCCTAAGTCCACGGTCCTTGGACTTTTGAATCTTCCACTCAGCCTCAGTCTCGTACTGAGAAGTATTCCCACTTGGAGAGGTAAATTCATACCCGACTTCCATCGGATCAATACCAAACACTGAGCAAGTGGTCCGAATCAGATACTCAAGCCACCGCTGGAACTCCATGTCGGAGTTCGTGGATTGAAGTGGGATATAATCAATCGCGTCAGTATTCAGAACAGGTGTCTTAAATGAGTTAGCTACGCCCGTAACATTGGCCTGCCATTGACGCCGGAAAGACTCCAACATCTCTGGTGGAACATGCTCCCCACGAATGTTCAGGATGCCCTTCGGCATTGAGCCTTGGGAGAACACATTAAGGTTATGCTGCTCTGCGTAGAGGTGCCCGGTAATGATTCGGACAAGTAACTCGATATTCGAGACACCGTACCCATTCGAGTACAGACTGCTTCGAGGGTTCATGCAAGCGAACCCAATCTCCCCGTCCCGATAAATATTCTCAATTTGACCGCGCACCACCTGTACATAGGCAATACGCTCCTTGATCGTAGACGACCCCCCTCGGGCACCTAACTGGGGCCAAAGCTTATCCCGACCCATTGCGGGGTAGATTTCCGCTTGGAGTCGTTGCGGGTTGTACTTCTTGGAGCGGTTCATCGGATTCATTCCGATGTCGGGATCTTCTGCCGCAATCCGCACGGTCGCGGAATCCACTGAAATAAACTCGTAAGGTTCCTTTTTACGGTCAGGGACAATCTCGAAACACCCCTGATCCAACTCCATCAAATCTCGAACAAACTTCTTGGTGAACGTCTCGAAATCATCCCGATTGTCATAATACTTATTCGGGGTAGGCTTCCCGCAATTGAGAATGAAATCCTCTAACTGTTTGGCAAATCGCTTCTCAGAAGCAGTCATGGGTCGGTCATGATTCTTAGACCGAATCTCAAACCCCAAACCAGTCGAGTTCCGCATCATCCGAGCAGGCTTACAGAACGCACAGACCTGAGAGATTCGAGTTTGGATAATCGCAGACACGACAGCCAACTGCCGCGATATCTGGCGTAACACATCGTAGCTAAGGGAGAACCTACGGTCCTTGAATCCCATTGAGTACATCAGACTCATGGGGTCGAAGAACGTCGTCTTAGGAGCCCGCTTTACCTTCTCAGATGATACCTGCCTCCACCCCTTGTTGATGTCCTCATCAGCGGGAGTGGTGTTAAACGAGATAGGACGCCCCTGTGCGTCCAAGATTGTACTTACGGAGTTATTCACCGGACCAAACTCCTATGAAGACAGGATACCGCATCAAAAGAGTGCCTCATCTAAAAAGAGTGCGGCAGACTTATTCAAGAATTTATACTTACTTCTAAAGAACTTCTGAAACCCGGCATTTTGATTAGAGGTAATTGCCTCTCTCTGCTTGGCAACCTTAGACATAGCAGCGTGATATTTTGCTGCGTCAGTATGGTGCCCAACACTGAACTCATGCATATCACGCTTACTAGCGAAAGTATCGCCTGAACTCGCGGCAGCAGAGTGATATTGCGCGACCTTCTTATGAGCCTTCGCAGCTAAGGTATGATCTTCCGAAGACCAGTCTTGCCCGTGGTTCTCATGTGAACTAACGGTAATTGGCTCACCCCTAGTAGTCTTACCAATCGCGCCCTCGGATCGAGACTCCCACCCCCAAGGAAGGTCCATAGCCTTCTCAATTCGCTTTTGGGGGGACGTAAAACTAGCTTCGTCATCACCATCACCATCACCATCACCCCAGTCCCTACCACGATCCTTACGGTCTGGGGTGGACGGACCAGTCACGCCGCGATACCGCTTCTTCCCAATCTTGGCATTCTCAGCATCTTCCTTGGCCGATACCGCTTTATGTACGGCATCCTCATGAGAATGATACTTGCCCCAATTGAAGTTCAGACTAAACTTCGTATATGTGGGCTTCCCTTCTGGGGAGTGATAAACCTTAGTCCAATAGTTCTTTGAGTCGGGTATATGCTCTTCATGCCCTGTACCCTTCTCATGTGATCCTTCCTGCTCACCGTTCGTATAATGCATCTCATTCACCCCATTCCGAGAGTGGATGATTGACTCCTGATTATACTTCTTACCCAAATGACGAAGAAGACTGTGCTCTGACGGATGCTTATGATGCACCATGAACGCCTTCTCCGTAACGTCAGGATGCGTGGGGGTATCGGGGTGGTGATACACAATAAACGACTTCTCAGGTCCGTCGTACATACCGTCAGCTTCCGTATATCGAAGCCCATGATGCTCTAAGTCCTTCCGAAGAGACTCATGACGATCCATAAACGCCTTATGATCCCACGGCAAATGCTTCTCACTCGCATCCGACGCTGACTTGCCCGCCGAGATAATCGAGAAGTGCCCATTACTCAGAACGTGCCTTAACTCCGCTGGAGTATGTAATCGAAAGTGGTGCCTTAACGCACCAGCGGGTACTGGTTCTTCATAAGGCATCGCCTTGAATAACTCAGAGTCTAAGAATAAGCCCTTGTTCATCGAACTACTTCCCCCAAGCCACTCCGGTAACGGATAATACTCTACAGACTCCTGTTCCGCATCCGGTAGTGGCGTGTGCGCCTCCACAGTCGAGAAACGCCGCCTAGCATAATCAAAAAGACTTTCATCCTTTTGTGCCTTAATCAAATCTGCACCACCCACACGCTCAACCCAAGCCTTAATTATATTGGGGTGGATATATGACCCCTCTATCGTTTTCCAGTCATCATCCAAGTAATCACCTACTTGAGAAGACACATCTATAATTGCCTTACGCAAAGCCTTCTTCGCTGCTGATGCTGTGGCAGGAAGTGGTGGTGGAGGACCGGGGTACTTATCAAACAAGTCCGCAGCCAGTTGTGTAGCCTTTAACGTGCGAAAGTCGTGAAGTTTGAACTCTTTGGGTAGATGTCTGCGGAGCATACGAAGCGCATTTACGCCTTTAGTATCTGGGAATAGCCTGTCTCCCGGCTTCTTCCCCTTCAACAGATCATTATATATACCTGCGAGTTCCTTACTCTTCACAACACGGGTATTCACCACACCCAGTTTACCGGCGAACCTAAACTCAACAGTATTGCCCTTAACTGTGGCGTGTTCTGCGCGTAAAGTCGATACGCCCACAGTTTTATGTTGCGCGGCACCCCTACGAAGACCCGTAAGCATAATCGTGCGAACAATCGCAGCCGACTGATAGTCACGACTAATCGCGGTTTCGCTTTTGGTTGATCCTTCCTTCTTAGATTTCGCCAGGAATGGTTTCAGGAATTTCTCTAGCTGCTTAATTACCTTGGGCGTAAGCCGCAGATTACGGTCCCACTTCGTGGCAGCATTTCGACGGTGATACTCCGCTGTGTAACAGTTAACTATCTTGCCCGTCTTCAAATTGCGGAAAGCAAGGACAAAGTGGCTATGGATATCGCCCCCCAAATTGACTTGGACATCGCCAGGAGAGGTGTCTGCTGGCGGGAGCTTCGTCAGTCCGTACTTCTCAAACTGCTCTCGCCACGGGTCTTTGGTCGGTGCCCCACCCTCAATCGGGTAGTTCCCACCCTCTGGTTCACCGTTAGGATCTTGGGGGTGTTCAGGGTGTCCAGGGTCAGTGACCGGAATCCACTCATTCTCACCAACCTTCTTGTATGAAACTCCGTCTGCCCACTGATGCACCGTACCAACAGGTACAGCCTTACTCAGCCGATCAACCGCGACATAGAGATCAAACGCCTTCTTTAGCTTCTTCTTCTTTGCCGCAGCTTTAGGTTTCTCCCGAACACCCAACTTCTCTTCCCAGCGTTGCCGCTCCTCGGTGTCCTTGGATTTCTGCTTCTGGTGACGCTTATGCAGGTTGTCCATGTGCTGGACGTACCCAGACAACTCCTTAGCGTCGATCCGATGCAGTTGGTTCGTGTCAGAACTATGTACAACGTAGTATTTCCGACCACTCGGATCTTTCCCCGAGTACAGGATGTGGTGATCCACCCCAAAATGATCACGAATACGCTGCCCGTGGTTCTTCGCCACGGAACGGGGATTAACTCCGCTGTGCTGGTACTTGCCTACATCAGCAGGATATTCCTGATTCATATCCTCTTGTGGAGGAGCTTCGCCACCCCCAGCAGCAGCCTGCCCACCGCTCGCACTAAGTTTCTCAAACTCTTTTGCGGTCGCCCCTGTCAGACCAGAAGCATGACCTCGCCCAGATCGTGCCTGCCGCTCAGATTCATAAACCGGAGCCCCAGAAGTTCGATAACCTAAAACCTTGCCGCCTCGACCACCAGCACCCCCACCAGGGAGCCCAGCAGATGTTGGACTAGGATTAGGGGCATTGAGATCCCTAGCGGCAGCAGCACCAACTGCTTTAGATACCCCCTCAATGAACAAGCCTAAAATGTCGGGTTCTACACCCTTATGGATTGACTTCATGAGGTTCCTAAGATTCGGATGGTTCTCATTTACCGACAACTGCTCTAAATGGACGTTATGTTGTGGAGAAACATCCCCATAAGGGTGGGGGACGACATCGTGCCGAGTGACTTTATAGCTCCCACCAAGAAGGTGCTCCTGCTCACTCGGAAACACGCTCAAATGATGAATCGCTGTCCCCTTCTTGGGGTTGTTAATGTGCAGGACCACCCGCCTAAAATTCGGGTTACCCTCCAACTGCCGATCCCCTACGCTATCCCACGCGAAGGTTTCAGCCTGATCATGCCGCGATGTCCAAGACGAAAAATTCCCAACTGAGAACTGCGCCCCTGGCACTAGATTATGAACACTTCCCGGCCCCTTACGAGTTGGTAAAGCCATCCCCCGCCACAACGTCCCACTATGATCTGACGGAGCATTAGATAAATGCGTAAGTAGTCGATTGTTTGGGTCTGATGCTTCACGATTCGCTTGTTGAGTATAGAACCTACCCCCCGTGAAGCGCCCAAGCTCATCCATAAGATAGGCATGAGCCCCGTGCTGGGGATTTGAAGACTTAGCGTGCCACCCTAACAAGGTGTTCACATGGTCCCGAATCCCTCCCGCCTGGTCTGCTGGGGAGGCGAACTCCCCGACACCGACACGACCCCCTAGCTCTTTAATGTGCTGTTGAGTCAGGTGGTCAGGAATAAGGTGTTGGGTGTGGTCACCCCGCCAATAAGGAACTTTCGCTAGTGCCTTCTGCATCCCCTTACGGGAAAATGGGCGCTTACGAAACTCCGCTAAAAGATATTCCTGGTCTTCGGGAGAAACCCAGCCAGGTTTAGCACCCCCCTCTACACCCTTAGATAAATCAGGGAGCGACACATATAAATCTACGCTCTTACCCAAGCCAGATTCACGTTGCCGCCTCGTCTTCAGCGTCTCCCCCGCATGTTGAAGACCTAACTTCCCCGCGTGATGATCAACTAGATCAAGACTGTGCCCCAACGAAGTCGGAGTAGCACTAGGTACAAACCCCTCCGAAGAAGGCTCTGTGAACTTACCATGAATCGCTCTATGCACAGCGTCGTGCATAATAGTGTTCAATTCTTTATGGAACACTGAGTCAGATATACGGTGCCCTAGCTGCTCATGGATTTTACGTTGTCTGTGCGCTGCGAGCCACTCCCAATGCACTGCCCTCTTAGCTTCACGCGGGGAACGCACACCCAAACGACCTAAGCGACGACCCTCCCCATAGATTTCATTTATTCTTGGATAAGTCAGTGCGTGCGATAGCTCATGCGCCTTGCGCCAAGTACGAGTTAACGCCTCATTTTGAAAATCCCCACCGGACTTAGGGGTGGGGTCATAAATCATCAAGTGCTTGGTATTGTAATTCTTCTCGGATAATTTCGGCTTCCCGTACTTACCCCCAGCGTAATACACATTAAAATCGTGATTACGAATAACCCGATCCAATTCGGGCTCAGACCTCTCCAATCCAGGGTAGTGATTTAGATCCGTAATCTTACCGGGAATAATTGACCCAAAATGACCCGCAATTGGCCCGTAGGTAGAGACTCCAGCACCCGCTGCCTGGGGATTCCCACCAAATTCAGGGACAGACGTGTGTGGATGAGGGTCAAAAGCCTTACCGAAATCATCTTCATGATGATCCGTATGCCCATCATGCCAATCATACGCATGGGGGTGCTCTTGAAGGTATTTATCAGCCCTCAGTGCTCTCGACACCTGTTGCCTCATCAGTAGTGGCCGGGATCATCGACTCACGAACTGCCTGCGCCTCCATTGCGGAAGCTGCTGCTGCTCCTAAAGGTCTAGGATTCACACCAGGAACCATCGAGGAAGTAATTGGATCAACGAACTGTTGACCATGTTGTGGGGCAGCTACCTCCGCAGATCGCGGCTGGCGAACTTCTCGGGTAATGTTTCTTCGTGCCGCTGACTCATTACGATCTTGCTCAATCAATGAGGCTATGTGATCCCGATGAGCCTTCTGTGAAGATTTTCGCGTCCGAGTCGCCCGATCAGGGAGAACCTCCCGACGTATATGCACACTTTCGGGCTCATTAGCAGGAATATTAGGGGTCAATTGATCAATTGACTCTCGATACCCCGCTGATTGCACCCGTAAAAAGTTTGCGGAATCACTCCCTGTGGACAGCGCATACGTCTGTCCCGCCTCAATACTAATGATATCATCGAGACGTAATTGCCCAACCCAAGGAGGGGAGCCCTCTTCCTTAGTAATTTGCACATGAAGAACGCCACCACGTCCCATAAGAAGCAGCGAGCCCTTCTCTGATTGAACCGTACCAGTAGACGTACCAACACCGAACGCCTCAAGCTCAACCTCGAACTCTCCTGAAAATGCCTGCTCAAACACCCCAAACGGGGTTCTCTGCTCCTCCGCAGCACCGGGGCGAGACACATACTGCCTGTCCCTCGCACGAATCTCAGAACGACGAATACCCGCACCAGGGGCGGGCACTCTATTATTACGGTTCTTTCTAGGATTTTGACGTGTTCTCGTTACTGCCATACTTGTGCCTCTCTAGGTAATCTTACCGACTTACTCTTCCTCAACAGATGCTTCCTCAACAGATGCTTCCTCAACAGATGCTTCCTCAGTGGCCTCAATCTCCCCCGCAAGAATTGGCCCCACAACAGGAACCAAAGCTTCTACGGGAGCCGACGCTAAAAGATTCTCGACCCACTCCACACCGAAATCATCTGCAATAGTTTGAATAAGACGCTCCGCTATCGCTTGGCACCCCTCGTTCCTCCAAGGATGATAATCCTCAGACGAACCTTCGGCTAGTGCCTCCTGAATACAGGAAACCGTCTCGTCACCCTCACTTTGGGTGAGTAGCCCGATAGATGCAGCAAACACCACTAGCGCACTCAAAATTGCACTGACCCTAGCCTTCCAACCCATGTCCGACCAAGTTACGCTCATTGTACTTTCACCTTTAAGGATTTATATGAGTATTCTTACTACTAGACGAATGATGAATCCCTACGATATGATTTAAGATATTCCTGATAGTACGTCAATTATAATAGCCTAACGCCATGCGCCCCTGGACCGAAAGAGAAATTTCGCTCTTAAAATGGTACATCGGGCACAAGTCACTCACCCAAGTGGCAAAAATACTCGACCGTTCCATAGGTGCCGTGAAGTGCAAGGCGAGCCGACTGGGCATATCAGCGTCTAGAGCGACATACTCCCAATCAGAAGCGATCCGAAAGACGGGCTACAATTGGAAGCAGTTACAGCAGGCCAGGACGGCATTAGGTCAGCGATGGAAGAGGATCAACAGTAAGACTGGTCGATACCGAATCTCAGACGAGCAGCTAGAAGACCTAATTTCATACCTATCCCGTCCCGCCCCTTATCGAACTCTACGCGGGACACATTGCGACATCTGGGCACCGAGACTCAAAATAGACCAGTGCTTAAACTGCGAGATAGCAGGACCAGAACTGCATGAAAGACATTACGCTCTAGGACTGTGTTATTCCTGCTGGCATGAGGTGTCGGGACATAAACAAAGCAGCTACCTGCTCTCAAAGCACCGAACATTCCTGCTTTACTGGCAAGCACTGACTAAGATGGGGTTGTCCACAGACAACAAGCCGCACCCATTTGAGCACCTAAACTTTTGGGGGAGTTGGATGCGCTTTAGGGTAGCTCAATACTCTAAGCTTGGACGTGGAATATACCTATTGGTATTTGAGGTAGGGAGCTAATCGGGCGCGGGCAGAGATCGACACTTTTATGCCGGGAGCGGGGGTCGAACCCGCATGACCTAATGGTCGAGGGATTTTAAGTCCCTTGTGTCTGCCAATTCCACCATCCCGGCAGAGGCATTTAATGTAGTAGGAAGTTCTCTTTGAGAAGTCCGCTGCGGACAGCCTGAACTCGGATACGGATCAAAGACTCGTCTTCTGCTGCTGCCTCAACGACGGCATTTACAATGATGAAGTCATTGAAGAACGCATCATGCTCATCAAGGGGCTGGCCTAAGCACTCTAAAGCAATCCTGTCGATTTCAAGGGACGGGCACCCCTTAAACAATCGCCACTCCTCAAACTCAAGCCACTCAGCGGTTTCATCCAAACTATACGGATCTGCGCTCACATAATTCTCTTTAACGGGGTTTTCATTTCGAGTCCACTTTGAGAAAATTCTGCGTAAAATCCGTATCACGTTACTTAACACCATTACTAATGATACGAATGCCCTCCTCACGAATATGCTGCCCCTGTGACTTACCCGTAGTATCTCGGGTAACTTCAACCCGAGCCCACGAACGTAACTTTCTGACCGTAGTGAGTGCCGTGCGGAACTCGCACCCGGTCGCCCTTTGGATTGCTCTTGCGTTCGTTTTATCACTCATTTCTCATTACCAGCTAGTTTTGAACCCTTAGTAAGCAGGTATATCTATCTAGATAGCTCCCAGACACACCGTAAACAACTCCCCCGTTGGGAAACAAGCCTGTATTTTGCCCGCGCAGCACAGCAAGTCCTGGTCATGAGAAGAATCACTACTGGTTACTGTAAGTTTTACCTTGATCCCGAAAGACAAACCCCACCCGCACCCACTGGTTAGCAGATGGAAAACCACGATTAAACGTATGAATCCACGCCTAAAAAACAAAAAAGCCCCACTCCTACTCATGGTAACCAAGTAGGAGTGGGGCTTCAATTTTAGCTAATAAGGGGTAGGGACTAAATCACCAATTTCCAGTCGCCTTGGCGTTCGCAGTCGCCCACTTATTTCCAGCACAGTAAGAGCGCACCGCTTGCCGGTGATTCCCGGTCGAACGGTACACCTCCACATACCTCCGATCCCTCTCATGTAGGGAAGTTGACTCTTCACAAGAGTTAGCTTCGTCTTTCTTCTTATTCTTATTCTCCATATCCGAGCCTCTCTGCAATCTCGCTATAATTACTCATCCAATCCGTAACCACAGTTCTGACTTCTCCCCGACTCAACTCTGGGAACTCCTCCTGTACATAGGTGCCCGAACCAAACATGTTGGTTACACCGCTCTCCTGCAAAAGAAACAAATACTCATAAACCTCATCTTTCTGTACGTCACACATGTTCTCTCCACCCTTCCGCATAAAAATTATTTGAAGTAGCCACCTGTCCAGACACGATTTCGGTATTTCCAGGGATCAGTACCCTCCAGGTCACTCATAGACCATACCCTCTTTAGCTCATCACCGAACTTAGTCTCTCTGACTTCGAGTCCGCTCTCGTCTTGGAAATGCCACCACTCAGAACCCATGTAGTTGCTTCCACTCCAAAACGAGGAGCGCGACTTGATGCGTCGGAAACCTAGCTCTCTAGCCATCGCTGTAAAGTCGAGAAAGGTTCCCTCAACCTCCTCTTCTCGCATCTTCTTGGTGAAGGCTTTGAGCTTCATTTCTGGGCCATCTTCCACCTTGACGTAGACGTTCCAATACCCCTCTGCGGTGGGGTCTTTGCACACGATAAAAGGGTCTTCGTCGGGATCGATCATTCCAGAGTAGGTAGCCAGGTCAAAGGCGATACCTAAGTAGTGAAGGCTGGTAGCCGAGCGGTTAGCACTCACGCTGGAGGAGAGCCTGCGCTTACCTCCCGCTGTCGTGAGATACCCCCCATTGGACTGTACCTCATCGAGTAACTGTACCCACTTGTCTGCCACGTCTGGACGGAGGCTGAGATTGTCGTACCCATGCCCCTCGTAGGGCACAGCGGGTACACGTTTGAACCCGACATACTCAACCGAAGACTCTGGTGCTGCCGTCCCCGAGTGCGACCTGATCAACTCCAACGTATTAGGTCCGACCTTACCGTCTGGTGTGAGGTTATTGTCCTTCTGCCAAGCACACACAGCCTGAGCGGTTAGGGGTCCAGGGTATCCGTCATCCTCTGCACCAACGGTGGATTGAATTGTCTTCCACAACTCCCGGCTATAAGAACGAGCATCATTGTAAGCTACAGCGTCAGCGATCTTCATATTCCTCTACTCCTTGAGTTTCAGGGTCACAGTCCCATGACCATCCTCAACGAACCACGCCTTTGTATCAAGACCAGTATCAAATCTTACAGATACAACTCCATCACCTCCCCGCGTGACTGTCCCCAGTGTCCCAACCGGGAGGACCATACCAAAGTAGGCATACGGATTTGAAAGCAACTCAACTCTATCGCCTGTACGGAATACCATTTTACTCACTCCAAAATACGGATCGTGCCCTGCGTCTTAACGGGAGCGTCCGCAAAACCAATAGGATTAGGGATACGATTCATTGCCTCAGTTAAAACTTCCCAGCAGCGGTCGAGTTCCCCGCGCTGATGGGGCTTAGTCAGCATCGGTGATTGACTACCAGTCAGTGCAAAATACGCCTCATGAATAACAGTTTCCAACTCTGATTTTGTCATTATTCCTAACTCCGTACTACCAAACTTGACCAATGGCTACTCTTCCGAACCTTAGCCCACACCCCCGTAGTCACTACGTTATCCTTGACGATGATGGTTCCACGATCCCGGTCGTCCTCACCAATCCAACTAACCCGCCCATTAAGCATATACCCCCACCGCTCCAAAAACTGTGTACAGATCACGTCTCTCAGCCACCGAACGTACTCATAGAACTTCTCACACTCGTTCCATTTAAGATGCCGCCCATCCTCTGTCGGAACCCACTGACACCACAAACTCGGTTGCGATGGGGGTGGGGTGTTATGTTCAAGCACATCCTCCCCCGAATCTTGACCGGCGTAACCGCTTTCACCCACAAAGTAACAGCCGCTTTCACCCACAGGTAATCCAGCCGCTTCCCGAATTGGATCAGGCCGCTTTGCGGTCAACGACTCGTCGCGAACCATTCGACGAGTATCAGAAAACTTCAATAAATACTCCCGATGCTCATCAGAGAGCGGAGGAGTAATGTCAAATCTACCCTCAAAGTCTGTTGTATATCCCATTATTCCTACTCCTTCGCCTTCGCCTGAAAAATCAACTCCGCGATCCACTCGTCGGTTCGTGCTCGTTTCGCGTCATCAAGTACGGAATCACGCAACTGCTCCGCGATCTCAGCCTTAGCAGCCTGACGTTCCCGAGTCTCGATTGCGCGTTCACAACGATCTGCTTCTTTCGCTGGCATAGAGCGGTGGCGTGCGACACACCACTTATCCCCCGTCTTATGTCCCTTACGAAAACCCATTATTCTTCCTCCTCCGCAGCTTACCTTCACCAGACATACCAGTACCTATCAAGTACAAGTATGCACTGACAAAACCTCTAACTTTTACGATATTCCTATTGTGAAGGTAACTCGACGTAACCCAAGAAGTAAGCCGTAACAACCGAAACCGCGACGACTACCAACAGCCCAAGGAAACTTACAAGCCTTCGCTTTGTCCTGGTCTGCTCACAATGAACGCACGGAACAACATGTGACATGCGTACATGGTCACACACCCCACACGTTCGTAATCCTGTCTCGCCTGGGTAATTCAACGTCTCATCCCCGAGTGTGGCGATGAATTGGTCGTTGGGACCAACCGTTCTACTTGTAGGTTCCTCTGGTTTCATGAGCCTTCCACGCAGTAATTGTTTTCGGATCAATATCAAGCAGCGCAGCAATCCGCTTCGTTGAATACAGATTTGACAAATCGAGAGCAAGCTTTCTGAGTTCAGATTCGGCATCGCCCCCAGATTGACAATCAACCGAGATGACCCTGCCCCCCGTAATATTTAATATCTCTCTTAATACTTCCGACTCACATCCTGCGTGAGCCATATAAAGTGCCGTCACAAACGGTGTACCAGCACTATGGTCTGATTTAGAATGGTACGACATGGTACTTAACGTGTGAAGTTCAACCCCACCTGGAATACAGGTATGCAAATCAAGTAATAACGTGTTCACCAAACAGCGAAGTGCGTCTACTCGTATTTCCGCTCGACCCAGCGGAGTTAACGATCCAGTGCGCGTAAACATCTTACGGAATATTGAAGAGTCAGGGTTATGATACGCACGAAGCTTCTCTTCACAGCGACGTAAGGTGATTCGAGGATCAAACACCCCCTTCTGGAGAAGTTGTGCTCCCCGAAGATCGCCTTGTTTCCGTAGTCCTCGCAAAACCATCCTGCGGCGCGGCCTAGACATCTTGGCTACTGTCGAACCATTAATCGTCTCTCTAGCCTCCCGCCCCTTCAACATGGTCACACCAATTAAGACGGGAATATTATTAGCATTCCTAATTACATCAGCAACCGTCTGGATGTTCTCCAAGGTCAGCCCACCACAAAAGTCTAGATGAGCAACATTATACGTCACGCAAGGAGCAATCTCACTTGCTGCCCCGTGAACGGCTTCCACCCCTGGTAATGGGAATAGCTCCCAGCAAAGATCAGCGTAATCCTTGTCATAGTCCACAGCATGGATCGAGATGCCGCGTGTTCCCCCCAACGAAAACCCACCCGCGCCAGGACTAGGACCGGGCATCTGCGATATTCCTGCGAGAGTGGAGATGTCCCCACCCTCACCTGCAAGGACAAATACTCCAGTACACTCTTCTTTGAAGATACGCAGCAACACATCAATCTTGTACCAAAGTCGGGCTCTCGCGTACTTCTTCCCTGGACTGTCTCCTTTATACCCCATGTCACACACCCCCCACATTCTGACTCGTAGTGTCTAAATTTACTGTTGGCTGTTTGGGGCTTCAAATCAGCCCCTCTTTCGACGCAGCCAACCACGCCTAGCCTATTGAGTCCCCCATTCCAAACACGCCACATAAGATGTTGGGTAGCGTGTTTAGCAAGTGCGCCCCGACTACGCGGCAAGGATTACGATAGGACTTCACACAGGAGGTGCCGCAGCCGGAACCTCAGAGATCGACACTATTCCTATTTCTTGTCTTTCGCTTTCTGATACGCCTTCTGAATCACCGGGACATTGCGGTCCTTAGCCCAGCGAGTCATAGACGCAGTAGAAATCCGTAAGACGTACACACGGTGATCCCACTTATACTCCTCCAACACACCTGTGAATCCTGGGAGAAGGCACCCCTTCATGATGCCGCTGGTTTCACGTTGAGACTTGACTCGAATACGCCTTCCAACGAACCGATTTAATACCTCGGCACGCGCCTCTTTTGAGAGTCGTTTCCCCATCTCTTTACCATATTCCTACCCTATGGGACGACGATAGCGGATCGCAACCCCAACCCTAGCCATCTCGTCCTCCAGTTGATCCTGCTTCCGCGACTTACGGGCATCGTCAAACAAGCCTCTAAGGTCATCCATCAGCTTATTCGCCTGCTTGATCATCGGTAGGGACTCTCGAATCCTCCCCTCATTAGGAGCCCGCCCGGTAGTCCAGCTATTGACAGAGGACGTGGTTACACCAAACACCTCGCCAACCATTTTGAGCTTCACACCCAAACCTCGACAGTTATCCATGAACTGCGAGAAGTGGTGCAGCCACTCTTCCTTGGGATCGAACGTAACAATAAGAGAGGCGACACGGACCAAGCTATTCCGATTCGGACTGGACTCGCCACGAACCCACCTACGAATCGTATCAGCGTCGATGTCAATCTCTTTAGAGATGTCAGAGATGGTCACGTCATGGGTAGCCTGATACTTCAACAGTTCACCACTCACACCATCCTTCGTCATCATGAGTGCCGTATTCAGTACCTTGGTGATGCGTGAGAGGGTGTGGTGGTCGAGAATAGTCTCCCCCGAGATCACACTCTCAATCTTCTCCTTGGGGATGCTGAACAGGGAACTGAACTGGCGTGCATCGAGTTGCCAATGCTTCAATACGGGAGTAAACATATACTTACCTCTTTCTGATTACCACAAATTACAGAAGCTCTCTTAGGTGATCAACACTATTACACCTTCATCAAATACACAAGGTATTCGTTATGGTTCCTCATGTACACCCAACTAATACTGCCCAGAGTCGGTCTGCTTCGTGTATCCGTCAAACCACACCCCAGCCTCACTGGTGTCGTCACGATTGCACCACTCCTGTGCCTCCTCAAGAGTCAGTCCGGTCTTAACCGTTTCGTTGTCCTTACCTCTAGCAGCAAAAAACCTAACAATCATATACATCTGTTCCATTATTCCTGTCCCTCCTGTGGTCCTATGTTAATCACCAGGCGTGACCAGCCATCATAATTGGGGTCATCCTCAATCGGATGAAAGTGTGTACCAAGACTCCTTAGTGCGTCTCGCACTACGTCTGCGATGTTCGATTTACCCGTGACAGGATTACCCTCAATCTCCACATCAATTTGACGGGCATCATCCTGATTGTCACAAAATACCTCAAGTGTCCATGTCTTCATTGGCTGTTCTCCACTATTCCTATTTACGTTACGTTGGGTATCGAGAACCACAACTCACCCACCACATAGAATCCGCCATCCATACTGAACTTAGCCAAGGTGGCGTGATATTGAACACGGAGCGTTTTTCCTCGACTATCAACCTCGTATCCATCATGCCGACTCTTCACACATAGCCCAGTCTTGCGCGTGATGCTGTTCTCAACACACTCCCGTATTGAGAGCGGATATACGCCATCGTCAGACACCTGATAATAGGCGTATGTCTCACCGGGAATTAGTTTGGCTCCCTTGCCCCACACTTCATATTTGATCCGCTTCTTCATTGGTTGTTCTCCACTATTCCTATTTTACCCAGCGAGACTGAATAACACTCCCCCAACCAAACCCGGTAGCGTCAGCTTCTCGGACTGCGCGACGGAAGCATCCACGCCAAAGTTTCCGTAGGTAGGTGCGACTCAAAGCTTCAATATGCGTCTCTACTTGAGAGACTACATCGAGATGTGCTGCGTGGATATCTACCAACTCGGCGTATGGACTCATATCCACCTTGATCCCGTGACGCTTTGCAAATCGAAAAGCCGAGTCAGCGGCACGTTGGTAATCGTCCTCGAAAGCGCGTCTGATAATTAATACTTCAGTCATGGCTGTTCTCTGCTGTAAATGTCATAGGGATAAACGGGTGCCTTTGTACGAACCGATTATGCAATGACAAAATCTCTAAAAGATACATAGGGTTACTCTCGTATTCCCACTTACAGGGTTGTTAAAAAAGCGCCCTACCCCGCTATATAGATGTTACCACTTTCCCCCTATTCCTAATTCCCACAACACCTAGATGTGCCAAAAATTATACCCCTCATTGACTGCCCCTCAATTAACAAGGTATTAAGAATCGTCCTACAAGCATATGGAGAATGTGATGACTGTGAACAACTGGATAAAGGGTAAGCTATTCTCCTCGGACAAGATGGATTGGGAAACCCCCGACTCCCTCTTCCACGTCCTCAACGAAGAGTTCCAATTCACCCTCGACGCAGCAGCCACCGCTACCAACGCAAAATGCGCCAACTACCTCACCGTCGCAGACAACGCGCTAACTTGCGATTGGGCATCCCACAGTCTCAACGGCTCCATCTGGCTCAATCCCCCTTACGGTCGTGGCATCGGTGATTGGATTCAGAAAGCCTACACTGAATCTCAGAAGGGAGTCACCGTTGTCGTACTCTCCTTCGCCCGTACCGACACCAAGTGGTGGCACTCTTGGGCGATGAAAGCTCCCGAAATCAGACTCATACCCGGTCGCATCACATTCAAGGAAGCTCCAGGCGCAGCACCGGCCCCTTCTTGCCTCCTCATCTTCGATGAATCACTTCGCTCACCTTCGTTCGTAGTACAAAAACTACCCAGAAAGTAAATATTCCTATTTACCCCACACGAAACCGTCTCTTGCGAGAGACGTTTACTGTACAACCGCAGCCTACTGCACACCTACTACGGAGATCACCATGACCGCTTCTGCCATGAAAATCTTCCTCACTATGGTCGTCATGCTAGACATGGCTAACGCAGGTCCAGAGAAAGTCGAAGAGGCCGAGTGCCGCATACGCACCCTAGCTGATGCCATCAGTCACTTTGCCGAACAGAACGACGCTGACCCCATGCGACTCATCGCTATCGCTTACCATGAGTCCCGCTTCATGTACGACCACCCCGATGGCTGGGCAGAATCGTCAGCCGGTGCTTGCGGTCCTTACCAACAAATACCCAGATACGCGCACCCGCGAGAGGAGCCCATCGACTGCGCTGGTCTACAAGAACCGTGGGAAGCCACCAGGCGCGTCGTCGCCAAGCTCGAAAACATGACCCACCGCTTCGGTCCTGTCGAGGACTCCATTTGCCACTACTCCGCAGGTAATGTGTGTACCGAGCGCGGGCAACGCTACGCAGAACGTCACCACACCTACTACGCCAGAGCACAGCGAATCCATAACCGGATTGAACAAGAGGAAGTCATATCTCCCCAGCAGCAGATTTATCAGGATATGCCTGGTAACAGGTGTCAGTGCCTCCGCTAATTTATTCCTATTTATCCCTGCACGAGTCTCGCAGCCTGCCGCAGCCTGCCGCAGGATGTTGCAGCGCATATTCTTATTTACCCCTAATTCCAAAGTGTCAGTAGGTGCCGTATGCCCGTTGCAGCGACTCCCCCGTTCAGGGGGGTTGGCTGCGCGGGGGGCGAGAGATCGACACTTTTCTGCGGATATTCCTACTTTCCCGTAGCTTCGGCATCTTCCTCCATAGTCGTATGTGCCCGAAATATTCCTAATTCCAGGGGTGCTTATGCACGCTATTAAAATAGTTCATTTTGCCGTTTTGTAAGTGCTTGGGATTATGGGGGTTTTAGGCCATGATTTTTGGGGAAATAAAACTGCTAGAAATTGGAAAATCTAAATTTTTGGGAAAATAAAAAATAAAATAAAATATAGCGGTTGGGTCTTTGCTGGATCTCGGGGTGGGGGTCGGCTCCTCCTATAAGGTGCAAATGACGAGGGGTGGGGGGCATCGGGAACCGGCGAGTGAAACACCCTCACATATGGGACATCAATGAGCGCATACCCTCTCACATGTTCACCTCTTATATGAGAGATACCTGAGTTCATATCCACCCTCATATGAGGGGATACCTGAGACAAGGTTCAGACCCACCCCCAAAAAGGCCCCTAAAATACATGAGACATGTTCGATTTTCAGCGGGCTGGGATTCTGGCGCAGCGCAAACTCTGAGGAGAATGTCGAGTTACGGGCGGGGGTGCAGGTGGGGGCTCGTTACAAACAATCATCTCCTCTTACGAACCTAGAGGTTGCCGTGTCTGATGTACCAAGTACCATCAGCACCAAGTACCACCCGTACCAACTAGGAATATCTGTGGTGTGCCTGGGTATCCATAGGTACATTGCCCTACCTCACCGGCCCCACAACTTTGGGTTCCTCGCCTGTGTAAGTTTGCTCATGTACCTAAAAAGTGTCGATCTCTGCCCGCGCCGCCCGACCACCTGCTTACCAGGAGTTTGAGAATACCTGCCTAGTCAGGGGGTGTGACCAGTGGGAACATGGTGGTTACGGGATATTCCTAGATGGTTCAGGCAAGATGCCTCCGGTAACTCATCCGTCTAGATAGTTTCAGGCAAGATGCTACATGATGAGATAGCATTGGAGATGATGGGGGCAAGATGGGTAACTTCTGTGGGTACTGGTTCAGGGTACTAACCAATGGGTTACTGAATCAGCCTGCTTACTAGGTGGGGTAGGTATGGCTCAGTAAGGGTAGTGTTCAGCCCTTACCATGCGAGTTCCGCCTTAGTCCCTGGTTCGTTCGTTATCCTCGAATATTCCTATTAGCTAGAATCTCAGCCGTTACCCGGCCTCTCTCGATGTGGGGACCATGTATTTACTGATATTGTGGGGTACGCTGATATGTGAGTAGTGTTCAGGTATCGTGGTAGTGGATCTTGGTTATGCGTGCTTTTGGGAAGTTACGCGGTGGTTTCGATGAGGTCCGCGAAGTATGGTAGATATTCCTCCCCTTAATAGCTCCCTCTAAAGTATCGCGTCGGCTCTCACCTACCACTTCCCCTGTGTGGGTATCCACATGAGTAATCTTCCATTTGGGGCTACGAGGTGTCGCTCCCTGGTGGGGATTCTCATAGATGATGTGATGATACCTACCGGGCTCATGATGACTACTTCTAAGCTCTACTGCTTTGACGTTGTGCGGGGAATGTTGGTGTATTCGGTGCTCATCCATAATACGCTTCGGATCGAACCCCACCCATGAAAACCATCCCTGTGCTTGGTGTTCCGGCTGATTCAGTAATTGGAACTCCTTATGATCCTCTGGATCGGCCCAGTGGGCTGGGGTGTCAAAGTGCTCGATAAGATCCTGATAGGAGGTCTTGGTAGGGTTGGACCCGAGTGCCTTCCTTAGTATGTTGATTGCTTCTTTCATTTTGGGTCGTGGTAGTGAATCTTAGTGATGGGGGGGGTAGGGGTCCAACTTCCGCCGTGCATCCTCGTATCTGCGACTGCTTCGTGAAGGCTTTTATACTCACCCTCCCCAACTATGTGCCCTGGATCTCTGTGGTAGATACTCAGCGGACTAGAGTGTTCTACAACCGTAGTCCTCTTCCACGGGAAATCTAAAGTGCGCCCATGACTATCACGGTGTCGAGGCTTATAGATGACGTGCCTATGTTCCTCACCCGTAGTTATGGTCCCTGTTCTAAGCTCTACTGCTTTGACCTTGTGGTCTTCGGGTACTCCGTGAATTGGTAGCCCATTCCCATATGGCGTGGTCCCCAGATCCCAACCCTGTGCTTTGTGTTCTGGTTGGTTGAGTAGCTTGTACTCGTTGTAGTGGTTCTCTGAGTGCTTCAACATCGTTGGGTGACTGTACCGCTGGCGAAACTCGTCCTCAGAGTTGATAGCCTTCCTAAGAATATCTATGGCTTCTTTCATTTTGGATCGTGGTAGTGGACGTTGGTTATAGCGGTGGTGTACCCATAGTCGGCACGCATCCCACGAAGACCCATCACCGCACTTCTTAATGAAGCATGGTGCCGCACACCTTTAACAGTGCCATCTTCATGCGGACTGATAGTGCTGCTCATCCACTTATTCCTGTTGCGGAGCATGGAATCTGGGAAAGAACTAACTCTGGCTCCCCGATTCATAGCATCAGAAATAGCCTGATTTGCGTTGGGATCGTACTCTGGGTTCTTGTGGATGATGTGGTGTAATGGGTGCTGGTGGTCGTAAAGCTCTACTGCTTTGACCTTGTTCTCTAAATTACCCCAATCCTGCCGCCCAAAATGGAGTAGTCCCCCATCATTCTGCTCACCAAGATAAGTATGCGCTGACGCTGGGGTTGGGTCGGTAGTCCACTGACCTGTAGGGTGATGCCTATATGCCTTACGGTATATAGGCTTCTCTATAACCCAGCCCTGTGCTTTGTGCTCTGGTTGGTTGAGTAGTTGGTATTCCTGCTCTGCTACCTTAGCTCGCCACTTCAGATACTCTCCACCCGTGCCTCTCCGAGTTTGACTTGAGGGTTCAGGTTCCCCGAGTGCCTTCCTTAGTATGTTGATTGCTTCTTTCATTTTGATTCGTCGTGGTAGTGGACGTTGGTGATGTGTGCGGGTACGAAAGCGTGCGTAACATCCCCACCCTTACCGAATAAGGCATCGCCGCTCCTAGTAGAGTGTAGCG
>Ga0208030_1000453_pt1 | contig 28183 bp, 30 predicted proteins | sample MalvirDeepMed_M9_FD_184246 | JGI IMG/M metagenome (GOLD analysis project Ga0208030, IMG submission 184246) | Marine viral communities from the Global Malaspina Expedition - Malaspina viral metaG DeepMed_M9 (SPAdes) (version 2) | ecosystem: Environmental > Aquatic > Marine > Oceanic | place...
TGCTACAATTGTTTTACCTGCTTGTACAAATCCTGACTCTGGATCTAGTAATCTATCTAAACCACTTTCTGCTGCTAATTTATAACTAGTACTAGATCCTTCAGCCCTCAAAAGATCTCTCATAGTAGCTAGATCGCTAACTAATTCAAAACCAAGGTCTTTTCTTTCACCAGCCTGATTTATCTCGGCTGTTTGTAATACATAATCTTTATAAGGATTAATATTTACAAACACTCTTCCGTCTGGTTGTTTACTGTAAATTTTATTTGGTATCATCGCTGCTGCTGCGTTACTAAAATCTGTTATAAATCGTTTTTCTTGTTGAGGGCTTGGGGATGATTCTCCATTAAAAAATTCTTCGCCTATCATATCTAATAAAAGATCGCTACCTGCTTCACGTTCTCGGTTGGTTTTAGCTTGATATAGAGCCATCATCGGTACGCCCATACCGAATTTTTCTTCTTGTGTATTTGGATCATAATGACGTTTTACAAGAAATTCAGAACCTGTATCTATATTATTTATATTTCCAGAAATGTTATTCCAATTGAGCCAAGTTTTTACCTCACTAGTATCTGGATCGGGAGCACCTCCTGAATGTTCTTTCCATCCCGTAGGAGTATATACTGATACTTCCTGACCATATATAACGCCCTTAGTCATTTCAAATCTATTTGGATCTGTGAGTATTTGATTAGGAACTATTCCTTTCTTAAATACTTCTGCTAGCTCTGGCATAGTCTTGGCTAATCTTGCTAAATTTTCATACCTATTTATATCTACAGTCCCAAAGAATACTTGAGAATCTGGATCTTCTGGATCTACTCTTTGTTGCGTTGTAATCTGCGATGTTAAATTTCTAATTGTAGGAACCATTGCTAGGGCATTAAAATTTACTCCTGCATTTTCATAAATAGGTACATTTTGATCTATTTGAGCTAACATAGATGACGCATATCCTGGTGTATTATTCTCCCCCATAATTTTTCTTCTATCTACATGCATCATGGAATTTCCTATAGGTATCATGTTCGCATCATTATAATTAGGAATTTTATCTATCTGATCTTTAACATATATTTCTTTCTCAGCCTGTGCGTTCATTCCTGTATAAATCACTCCCGTGAGAGGATGCGTAAAAGTAGCTGCAGGTTTTCCTGTTGCTTTACTAACTCTGATTTGAGATTCTTCCTGTTGTTTTAATTGGTCTGTAAATGCCTCTGCCTGATCTCTTTTTTGTTGTTTGTATACAAGTTGTTGATTTATACCGCTAGCTAACCCACCAAAAAAAGCTCCCATACTTCCCATTATACTAACTCCTCTTCTTCCATAGATGGCATCTGTTCCATAACATCCATAGGCATTTCTTCTATATCATCCATAGGCATTTCTTGCATTTGTTCTACAGGTGAACTTTCCATAAAACTAGCAACTGGTATATTGGGGTCTACAGTTATAGGCATCTCTTCTACCGTTTGAGAAGGCTCAAGAATAGCCATAAAACTATCTCCCTCTGCAACAGGAGTTCGTTCTACTTCTTGAAGTACCATATCTCTTTGTTTCATAGCTTCTTCTCTTCTACGCTCATATTTTCTAGGATTTAATTCACGCATAATTTCTAAAGCTTTAGAAGTTTTAATTTCATTATCTGGATAGCTGTTTAATGTACGAATATCTTCTATTCCAGCATCCCTTGCCATAGCTAGAACTTCCAAAGTTAATATAGGATTGAGCATTTCTGCAACGTCTGGTGTCCATTGCCCCTCTACAAAACCATTAAATGTAATAGATCTGACTACAGATTCTATAGACACTCCAGCATCTATAAGAGCTATTAAATTTTTCATATTGCTAGGCTGGTTTAAAGATAGCATCACTTTAGGTAAAGCATCATCTACGTCTATTATTCTGGAAGGTTTTTCCCATTGATATTTTCCAAGAGGTTGAGTTAAAGATTGTCCAGGTACAGAACGTGCGAAGTGGCTTGGCATCCCTTGTTCTTGTCTGTTAGTTTCTTCTATTGTGGTAGGAGTCATTTCCATTTTAACTTACTCTTCCTTTTTGTACAGGGACAGATGCAAAAGCATACGCATCTGCTTGAGGATTTTGATTTTTCATTTCTCTTTGTAGCTGTGCAAATACTTCCTCTGCTCCCCCTGCATTTTGCATAGCGTTTGCTAAAAGCTGATAGTATTTTTGTCTTGCTTCTGCTTGTTGTTGGCTCTGTGAACTTCTCTGTATAGCACCTGGAACATCTCCTAGTGGTGCTACGGGTGCTCCTTTCTGTGCTGATGCTAGTATATCCATAAAAGGAGGAGGGCCATAACCAACAGTTCCATCTCCTGAACCACCTTTTTGACCCTTTTTAGATATAGCACTACCTACAATTTGTGCTCCTGCTGCTATTACTGCTCCCCATGCCATATTTTTATCTCCTTTATGAGCCGAATAATCCTGTGATTGAATCTAAATTAGAAATAACAGTTCCTGCCAATTGTCCTATTTGCCCAAAAGTAGCATCTCTAGCTGCTGTTTTATACTGTGCAGATTGAAAATCCTGTTGTTGAGAAAGAATACCTACCTGATGTGCTCGTTGTAATGCATTTTCTGTAGTTTGAATTAAAAATTGAGCATCATCCCGATATGCTTGCCACAAATTAGCTTGTGCTACTTCATTCATACCGAGTACAGCTTGAGCATTTATTCTGTTAGCTTCATTCTGGGTAGCATTATTTGCAGTATTTATACTTCTACGCCACACAGCATTAGATTGTCCTATTTGAGTGGATAGATTAGCTTCAAATTTATCTCTATCATTTTGTACTTGTTGGTTAAACTGCCTAAGTGCATTTACTTGATCTGAGTTAAATTGAGCATTGGCAGTTGCTAATTCTGAATTTCTAGTTCTTACTTTTGTACCTAACTCTGCAAAAAATTCATCTACTTGTACTTGTCCAGTTGCATTGAATTGTCTGGTAGCATTTTCAGCAGATTGATCTGTAAACATTTCCTGTATGTCTGCTTGAAAATTTATAGTTTCAGTAGCTTGTTCAGCAGTTAAATTAGCCGTATCTATGGATAGAAAATTTTGAGAGTTTTGAATAGCTGCTCTCATTCTAGCATCTTGATTTCTTTGATCCATTTGAGCATAGGTAGAAGCATTTTGCAAAGCTGCCTGTTGTTTATTATTTAAATTTTGCACTTGAATAGCAGCATACTTTTGAGCATCTGCTGCAGCGATTGGAATAGCACTTTCCTGCACAGCTTGTACAAGGGCTGCTCCTGCAATCGAACTAGCTCCCAAACCTCTTTGCTGCATTATTTGTGAAGCTGCTCTAACTGGCCCTGAAGCCCAAGCAGGTAAAGGCTGTCCATCTACAATAGAATTGTACAAACCATCTAATTGACCCTGAACGGTAGCTTTTACATCCAGTTCTTCAGTTTGTGCTGTTACTAAAGAGGGAGTTGAAACAGTGCCTGTAACATCTGCTTCTTCTACAGATACCTCTGGAGATATTTCTTCTCTGGTTAATTGAGCAGCTTGCGTATCTTGTACAGCTTGTCTTTGTGCTGCTGTTACTGTAGGAAATGCTGGTTGTGTAGCTTCTGTTATTGTAGTAGGAGCCACAGCTTGATCAGCAGTAACTGGAGTAATTTGCTGCAGAGGCTGTTGCCCTACTATTTCCCCTGATTTTTCAGCTATATCCCTTGGATTATAAGTGCCTCCAAAAGGTCTGATAGTTTGAGGTCTGCCAAAAGGATCTATAAGTTCCCTAGGAGCAGCTTGCCCTGTCATTATATCTATAATAGCACGATTTCTATCTTCGATACTAAACTGTGTAGTACCTCCTTCTTGATAGTTATTGTCTGGTTTAAAATTTATAGCCATCAGTTACAACCTTTACTTATATTTTTATTTTTTATAATGGTTTATATCCATTGTCAGACATCCAAGTTCCTACATCTTCATTACTGTAAACACCATCTGAACCTAAACTATCGCAAGGAATGTTTGCTCTAGTTTCATACACCTCTATAAAATGTGAATTTTCTAAATTTCCATACTGGTAAGATGCATATATATTTTCACTATTTGGGTTTTGAGTAAATTTTAATCCTCTTTGAGCAACTTTATAAACAGTAACTGTTCCGTTTACAGTAACTTCAAGATTAGAAGTGGAACCATTAGCGTTGATATTTTCGTAAACATGTGACATTTATCTCTCCTTAATTTGATCTCATAGTAACAAACCATGCTGCTGTAGCATGTGAACCAGAACCATAGGCTAATTGTAAAGAACTACCTGAAGTGGAATAAGTTCTAGCTGGAGGGCTATTTTTAACAACAGAAGAAATTGTAGCAGGAGTTCCACCACTATTATGAAACAAAACAAGATCCGTAAAAGTATTTGGATCACTTCCTCCAGTAACAACAGCTAAGATTCCACCTACACCACCAATAGTTACACTAGCAATAGTGGTAGCACTTGTTCCTACAGTAGTTTTTTGATTAGCTATAATTTGCCCAGTATCTTTACCTTGGCATTTAATAAGATCGTATTGCGTTCCTAAATCAGCAGACTCTGGCCCAACTTTAAGAAACTCTGTGTTACTTGGATCACACCCTATTCCTACAGCATTATTAGCAGCATTAACTTTAAGCATACTGGTATTATCATCACTTTCAACTCTAAAATCTATGTCTGCTGAACCTTCATTAAATACTGTTTCGGCTGCTGCTAAGTGTATTAAATCCGCAGTAGTTGCATTTCCTATTGTTTTACCATCTGCTAGAACAAGATCATCTTTAATAGTTAAAAGACCAGCAGAAGAAAGTGTAAGTGCATCAGTAGCTGAAGCAACACCAATTGTGCCACCATCTTTAATTAAAATGTCATCTACAAATGTAACGATTCCTGTAGAAGCTACTGTCATTGCAGTAGCAGCAGAAGCTGAACCTATTGTTCCACCATCTTTAATGACAATATCATCTTTAAAAGTTACAATTCCAGCAGAAGAAATAGTCATTGCATCATTTGTTGATGCTACACCAATAGTGCCACCATCTTTAATCATAAAATCATCTGCAATCGTAAGTAAACCAGCAGAACTGAGAGACATTTTTTCAGAGGCAGCTTCACTAGCAGCCGTTTTAAAACTTAACTTTGTAGCATTATTATCCGCTGCAAAATTACCTTCTGATACAGCTTCGATACCAGCAGCAACTAATATAGCATCTGTTCCTGCTCCTTCATCTGGTGCTTGAAAGAAAATAGAACCAAGTACATCGTTAACTGCAATATCATTATCCCCTGCTTGAAAAGTAAGAGAAGGTTCTTTACCATCGCCTGTACCTACATGCTTGAGAACAAGACCATCATCAGCAACATGTGTAAGTGTAATTTCCTGATCATTACCAAAATAAATTACACTACTATCTGCAAGATATAAATCATTCCATTCTGCACTACTTGTACCTATATCTCTAGTACCACCTCCATCAGGAGCAAGATTTGAACCTATACTAGTAAGATCTGTACTTCCAATGTAAGTTTTAAGCCTAGAAGCTGCAGTTTTTCTATTTGTTCCCCCTGCTCCATTATCAATTATAAACAGGTCAGCATCTACAATAGCTTCACCAATATCTGTACCGCCATCTATATCTAAAGCAGTTAAAGGAAACCCACCAGCAGTTTGAACTAGAGTATTAATTCTAGATAGAGCAGCTTTTCTATTTGTACCTCCAGCACCGTCATCTACAATGATCAGATCAGAAGTAGTTAAATCTGCCCCGATATCCGTGCCACCGTCTATATCTAGATCAGCAATTGGCACTCCTCCATCTGGAAATACTGGATTTTGAGAAAATGTTACAACTCCTCCAGAACTGATAGCAATAGCATCTGTATCAGAAGCAGAACCTATATTACCTGCGTCTGGTATTACAATGTTACCTCCTGTAGTCATAGTACCACCACCAGTGTATGTACCTGCACCAGTTACATTAGCACCACTGAAAGTTAAAGCAGTTGTTGTACCAGATTTTATTATTAAGTTTCCAGAAGTATTAGTAGCACTACCGAATGTAGTACCATCATCTTTAAAGAATATATCTCCCCCACCTGCATCTAAAACAATATCTGTAGCAGCATCTACATTAAATAGAGCAGACGCAGACACTGTTAAATCTGTGCCATCTCCTTCTATCTTTTCACCATCATCTCCAAAAGTTATACCTACTCCAGAAGGAATATTTACATCACTAGTAGCTGTTAAATTAATATCTGCTCCAGAAGTTATTGTTAGATCAGTACTGTTACCTTCTATCTTTTCACCAGACCCAAATGTAATGCCTACATCAGCAGGAATTACTACATCTGCTGTAGCAGTTAAATTAATGTTATTACCAGTAATAGTTAAATCCGTACCGTCACCCTCTATTTTTTCTCCATCATTACCAAATGTTATACCAATATCAGCAGGGATATTTACATCACCACCACTACCTACAGTAATTGATAAATCTGTACCATCTGATTCTATTTTTTCAGCAGTAGCAAAAGTTATACCTACGCCAGAGGGAATATTTACATCGGCTGTAGCAGTAAGATTGATATTGTTACCAGAGATAGTTAAATCAGTGCCATCACCTTCGATCTTTTCACCGTCATTACCGAAAGTTACACCTATATTTGCAGGTATATTAATATCTGCTCCCGATACTAAATATAAATCTGTACCGTCACCGTAGATGTATTCTCCACCTTCGTCATTTAAATATAACCGTTTGGTGCTATCGATTACTACATCGTCTGAAAATTTAAAGTGATCTTCATCTTCCATCCAAGTCAGGACACCATCAGTTGTCTCCCCATCGAAAGTGACCACAATATCTGTACCAGCAGTACCATCACCAATAGTAATAGCTGTTCCTAAAAGTTTAGTTATATCACCACCTTCAGCACTAGTACCATCATGGGTATGTCCTGTATCGGCTGCAAATGCTGATACTAATTGATCAAATTCATCATTAAAATGTGATGCTTCGATAGTAGCACCGTCTACAATAGTAGATGAACTTTGTCTAGTGTAAGTAGCTCCCATTATCTTCTTCCTCCTGGTACTACGTCTAATTCAAATCCTCTTATTATAAAAGGATTGTTTGTTGAGTTATCTTGTGAAATTCTAATTGCTATTGCAAAACCAGAACCTACCATCAGCTGTCTTAAAATAGGCGTTCCAAAACCTCCGTAAAAACCACTTCCATAAGCAGTAGATCCATATAAAGGCAACCCTACTTCACTAACAGATATTCCTGCAGGTTGAATTATATCTGCATCTTCATAATCAAACCTTGCTGAAAGCAGAAAAGTCATAGTGCCTTCTGCTTCGTAATTTATATTTATTCTTTTTAAAAGTTTTCTAATTCCTGGATCACCTAAAGTTAAGTCAGGTGATGTATAGGTTGCAGGAATATTTCCCCCATTAAAATTATTTCCAGACTCTTGTTTATAAACATAACCGTCATCATAACCGCCATGTAAAATATGTTCAGTATCTCCAATAAAATCACTAGTACAAACGTAAGGTTTTATACCTCTTATATCAGCCCACTCCCAATTTAAATCTCCTGCTGCTTGCCTTTTTAAAACTCCTATTAAACCTGGAGAAGCTATTTCAGCAGTTCCTGAAGAAGTAGGAAAAAATAATCTGTACTGCGTTTTTTCTCTTATTACTAGAGAAGATATATCTGCACTAGTAGCTTCTGTTAAAGTGCTTTGTACAGCTTTAGATATAGTTCCTAATTCTACATCGCCAATTTTTTCTGTAGCAGCAACGGTACGAATACCATCAGGTGCTAAAAATATAATGTCACCAGCTACTTCCTGAATTGAAAACCTATTTGTACATCCAATATTTCTAGATACAGGAGCTACCTGAAAATCTGCAATAGATGTACCAGCTAATCTAAATATAGAATTTTCACAAAATATATACAGTTGATCACGAAAAGCTTTTAAACCTTCTATCTTATCTCCTACATCTATCGTTCCTGCTCCATTTGCAGCAGTAAAATCATTTTCAGAAAAAGGAGCAGAAAAATCTATCTGACTAGTATTGCCTGAATTAGCTCCTGTAAAAAATAAATGGTTTCTAAACTCTTCTACAGTATGTGGATCTGAAGGTGCTCCAGTACCACTTAATAAAGTATAAGTACTACCATCGTAGATAAAAGCTTGATTAGCTCCATCTGCACCTGCTATCTTTTCTGTATTAGCCCATCTGTATTTAGTAAAACTGTACCTACCAGCACTGGTTCTATTGGTAACTATACTTGTCCATCCAGAACCTGTACCTTTTACTAAATTAGCTCCTCTAGCTGCAATAACACTAGATCCTAATATCTGTACACCAAGAACAGAGCCAGAACCAGAAATTTCATTACTATCGTATTTAGTAAAGCCGTTTATTCTACGATACCCTCCCGTTATAGAAGGTTCAAAGTTTTCTAACTTTTTACAAGCTCCAGGGGGCATAGCCAAGACACTTGTATCTTTAATTAAACCTCCTTCACAAGCTACTGGAAAAGGTTGTTGTTGAGAAGTTTGTGGCATTTACACCGCCCTTATATAATTATTGGTATTTATACTTTCTGTACGAATCCTCTTAATACCTTCTTCATATTCCTGTAAACACAAAGAAGCAGCCTGATAGTCTGATCTTAGGGTATGTGCATAGTACCTGACTCTAGCAGTTATAACATCATGGTATCTGGCAGGTAAGTCTGGAGTATCTGTATCGGAAGATAATTCTGTAGGCTCATCCCAAAAATCAAATTTTAAATTATGCCCACCGCTTTTTGGCACTGGAGATACTATTATTTCACTATTTAAACTTTTAGTTACAACAGAAGGTGTGCTGTACCTGTTTGGATCACGTTTACTATCGTATGCTTTATGTTTAGAACTGTACTCTTCCCATGTAATAAAATCTAATTTTTTACCCTCTTCATCCAGAGAAACTGTTACAAAATCTACATGCACATTTTCACTAGCTTCATTTGAAAGAGTTAAAAAGGGAGTTTGTGTAGAAGGTGTGAAAGTCGTAGTATAGGTTTTACCCCATCCTAAATTAGTAGTTGTAAAAGAGGTAGAAAGATCAGCATCTTTATCTGCAGAAGAACCTGCGTACACCTTTAAGGTAGCTGTAGTAGCACTGGTATCTCCAGAAACAAACCTAACATTTACTCGATAAGTTTCTCCTTCGGACAGGTCAGTTTTACCATCTGCATCATACAGTTGGGTATCTATAGTTCCATCATTTAATACAACAGAGCCATTATGTTCATTACTAAAAGCAGGAGTACCAGAAGTAGATGTACCTGCTGGATTGCTAGAACGGGAAGTCCAGTAATTACTATAGTCAGTAGAAACTTCAAATTCTCCACCTTCTAAAACATTTCTAGGTTCTAGAATCATGTTATCATATTCTACATGTCTAGAATTTATAACAGTCCCTACTGTTCGTGTAGCTCCTGAAAAAACACCTGTAATAGTTTCTGCTGAAAATGTTCCAGAAAGAGGTTCTACAACTAAGTAATTAGTTTCTGAAACTTGTACAACTCCTACAGCAGAGGACGTACCCCCCGTGATACGTTCATGTTTTCTAAAAGTTCCCGAACCTCCACTTATAGTAAGTTTAATTGGATGTTTATAAACTTCTTTACCCTGAATAAGAGCGTACTCAGCAGATGTATAATTCCAAGGCCATTCTACTTGATGTAAATCTATATCACGAATAGCTTTATTTATTGTATCTCCAATGAACACATGAAAAGAAGCTGATTGTCCACTTACACTACTAGAAATAGTAGGTTCGTTTAGTTCTCTCATTATATTATTAAACAAAGTAAGATAGTTCATTACTGATCCTTACAAGATAGGTGTAAATAGTTCTTCTAAAAATACAGATACATAAAAAGCATCAGCAGTAGCAGCTTGTGCTTTTAAAACATCTGTTGCGTCTAAATATATATTCAAATTATCAAGTCTTAAATAATCATCAGTAGCTATCTGTTTATCATGTATAAGACTATAAGTTGCACTAGCAGAAGTATCTGTCCACTGAATATTTAAATTTCTAGCACTACTATCGTAATTAGCTATGAACATTTCTCGAACTATAGCTGTAGTTTTAGCAGGTACTGTGTATACAGTAGTCAAATTTGTACTGGTTAAATTTACAGCAGCATTTATTAATCTTACAGATCTTTGTAAATTACCAACCATTTACTAATCTCTTTTTATAAAATTTCTTATAGGTTCTATTTCTTCTACTTCAGGCTCATCTCCGAGTATTTTTTCACCATAACCATTGGATCTTAAAAAAATTCTAATTTCAGATATTGGCCTAGCCCATGCCATATGAGTAACTACATTTCCCCACCCGTAGGCTGATACCATACTTGGTACGCCAATTAGTTCGTACTCTCTACGAGGACTGTACACATACAAAGAACCTCCTGAATTACCAAATATAATCGGGGCTGATGCTAAATATAGATTATTACCATCTCTGTCTCTACCATATCCAGAAAGTAGTCCCATAGTAGGAAAAGGAGGTTTACCTAATCCTGCACCTACTGCGTATACTGTAGAAAATATCCAAGGGCCACTATCTTTATCCTCTGGGTATAGAGTAGCTACATGAGGCATCTGTCTTTCTTTATCTGCAACTTGTAACAAAGCAAGATCCCTACTTTTATCATAAGCTACGATATGTGCAAGCCTTCCCATAGTGCCTACAGCCGTACTAAAATTATTATATTCCCACATGTCTATGTTGACAGGTCTACGGTTTTCAGTTTCTACATTTTCTTGTTTATCTGAGTTCCATACCTTAGTAATCTTTACATAATTCTGGACTACATGCCAGTTTGTAAGAACATAACTTTCATACTCTTGTTCTTTGTTTAATTCTGAATGTATAACAGTTCCAGAACCTGTACCATTACCTACTCTTACAAGAACTGTAGGATATAACATTTCTAAATGTTCTTGTTTAGGTACAGTACCACTCTTATTTGAATTAGCAAATCCTACAGTCGATCCTAGTGTAATAATTACAGACAATAAAATGGCAGCAAGTATTTTCATTTTCTACTCCTTTGATATTGCAATTACTTTTTCTTTTTCTTCTTCTGGAATAACTTTTTCTAAGTCTATTTCCAGTAACCCATCTTTTAATCTGGCATTTGTAATATTCATGTTAGGTGCTAGGCAAAAATCTTTACGAAAATTTCTGTTAGCAATTCCTTTCCATGTATAATCGCAATCATTTTTTTCCTGTTTATTAGCAGAGATACTAAGAGTATTTTTTTGTGTAGTAACTGTCAGATCATCTGATGAAAATCCTGCAACAGCCATAGACAATTTATATTCGTTAGTACCTGCTTTTTCCACATTGTATGGTGGATAAGTTGTTTTATTTACAGTTGTAAACATTTGGTCAAACATACGGTCAAAACCAATGAACATTTTACTTAAATCATTCATAGTGTTCTCCTAAAGATCTACACAATACTCCTGTTACAGCAAGTATTGAATAATTAAACTTATACAGTATTAGGTAAACGGTAATGCTAAAGTACCATCTCCAAAAATAACACCATCAACGATCCATTTAGAATCACTTGCAGCTAAATACGTTAAGCGACTTCCAAGAAATCGGCCTTTCGTATCTCCATCAGCAACAAATTGATGGTCAGCAGCAGCAGGAGTAGAAAAACCTATCGTAGCACCTGCGTTAACAGCTACATGGCTATCTACATTATCTTTGTCTACAATCCAACACCCACCCTGTAATACATCAGAAGCTGAAGCAGCATTAATAGTCCAGGTTCCAGTAAAAGTAGTTGTTACAACGAAGTCAAAGAAATATCCTGCAGCAGCAGCAGGTAAAGTAATAGTAATTCCTCCTGCACGATCTAGAGTGAAAATTTTTCCCGAATCTGCTGCAACCAAAGTCTTAGTAGAATCTGTAATTGCTTCTACAGACCTACGCAAACCAGATACAGTCATTAACGGAGCATTTCCAGCAGTAAGATCATAGCTGCTTGCATACTGTGGCACTTGCAAAAACCTATTATTTAGGTCAGTTGTCATAGAAACCATTAGTATATCTCCTATTTAAAAGTTAAAGAAGGGGGAGAGAACTAGTCCCTCCCTCTCCTAGTTAATTTAGAATGTTACTGCTTGAAGTGAATCAGTTTCATCTAGACCCGAAATATCTGCAAGAATTGCATATACCCGAATCTTACCAGTTGAAACGTCATTTGCACCTGCATTTACTTTAATATCAATCGTATCTGTAGCAGTAATACGATTGGAAAAAGTAGTAACAGCCGTATAATCTACATGACCGTTAGTACCTGCACCAGCATAGCCAGTACCTGTAGCATCAAACCCGTCTACAAAGTCATCCCCTGCAGCAAAGTCAACGTCTAGCGTAGGAGTAGTACCGTTAAGAGCAGTAAGAACTTCTACACCAGCATGTATAATATACGATTCTGCTGGAACATCAATCGCTTGAATAATATCAGCAGCAGTTAACGCACTGATACCGCCAGCCGTGCAAACAGCAGCGATATCTACGGTTTTTTCAAGGACGTAAACACCCCTAGAACGAGAGGGATGTCCAGACGTACCTTGACCTGTTGTGTGATCATAAGTAGTCATTTTCTATTCCCTCCTTAATCTATTGTGATGTGTTCAACGATCAAACCTTTTGACCGAATAACTTTACGCCCAAAGACATGCAATCCACGCACGATATCCGCAAAGGAATCTGGATCACGAACTACTTCAGTCTTAGCAATATGATTAGCTGTAGCAACAGCAGACATATGACCTGACATAACTTTGTAGTAGTTACTTGTCGATGATGCAGCAAAATTGTTAGTCATATAGCAAGAAAATCCTTGGATTTTACCTGCAAAGATTTTACCGTTACGCAAAGGTGAATTTACATCCCCTGTTACAGAAGCATCCATCAATTTGCTGGAAGTCTGTGCAGCCTGTTCCCAAAATTCGGGAGAGGCTAGGAACCATCTATTCTCCTCTGGCACATCGTTTGAGTTTAAACGTCTAGCATGGTTAGCTAGAACATTGATTGGGTCAACTTCACCTGAAGCAAAACCAACATCCTGTCCTGAACCGTCAGAACCTACTGTAGTTCCAGCACCTGAAACCATAGCAGCAATGACGTTTGTATCGAACTCGTTCTTCAATGCATAAGCACCAGAACTAGTTGCAAGGGCTTCCCAATTAACATGGCTTTGACGTTCTTCAATATCGTCTACTTTAAAAGCAAACGCATTGCCTTGGTCAACTACCAGTGTTAGTTGGTCGTCTTGCAACTCTTGTGGGCTTAGAACTGAACCACGAGTATACGATGCGACAGAAATAGTTGGCTCTTTGATGATTTTAACCGTGTCACCAAAATTTTCAATTTCTCCTGCATAGTCGGTATTTGAAATATCCTCAACAACCGAGGCTGTGCGGAAGAATTTAAGAACTTTTTGGCTATAGATAGCAGGAGCCCAATTCCCATTAGGGAGATTGGAGTACCCACCAGCAGCAGAAAAAGCCATAACTTATTCCTCCTAGTTTAGGGTTCTAGTCTACCTTCTCGCCTAGCTTGATCTATATCCTTTTCGTACTTCTCGAACTCCCAAGGTTTCATCTTTTCTATTTCAGTAATAGACCAGACTTTTTTATCTCCCTTAGATTGTACAGTTCGTTTCTGTGTCTTGGTTACAGATTCAGCAGCCTTTGAAGGTCTACCTTTTGTTTTTTTCTGAGTCGTACCACTATCAGCTTTGTAAAGATCTATTACTCTAGCTGCCCATTTATGATCCGTACCATTTTTTAGTACACCATTGGAAATACTTTCAGGCTGATCCTTCAACCATTCCGAAAACGATTCATCTGTTTTTAATTCTACAAAATCTGGATGTAAAGCAAGTAGTTCTTGCTCTGCTGTTCTTTGTAAAGCTTGTTGTTCTTGCTCTCTTAGAACTTCTAGTCGTTCTTCAATATTTTGAACTCTAGAATCTGCATTTTGCATTGAAATCGTTTCAACTATATCATAAACATCTGGATAATTTTGCTTGAACTGAGTTAACTCTTCTGCAGTTTTTGGCACTTGTACATTTTGAGAATTATTTGCCTTTAGTTGTGCATGTAAAGTTTCTTGTTCTTGCTTCCACTCATTTAGTTTCCTATCATAGTGAGATTTTAAATCATCATATCTTTTTTTATAGTTGTGGTCTGGTTTACTTTTATGATTCAAAAATCCGTCATCTTTTGGAGTAGCCTCTTGTGAAGTGTCCTCAGATTCTGATTCTGGATCTGGATCATCTAAGTGCCTTTTGTATTCCCCTTGGTATGGGGTCGGCTTGGTAACTTTACTCTCTTCTACTTCTGTAGTATTGTCAGTCATTTTTCCTCCTTTGGGGCCAGTTTTTACTCTGGGTAGCCTCTACAGGGTTGTTGAAGATGGGGCCGTTTGCACAGGTAGCCATCTTATTTGCTTCTAAGATTATTTAATCTTAAAAGGTATTAAAAATTCTGTCCAGCAGCCCCTAGATCTTGCGTAGTAGGAACTATGCTTATTCTAGGGCTGGTTTCTTCCTCTGTTGCCATAAATCCTTCTGGTTTATATACAGGAAGAGGGATAGATGTATTATAATTGAGTTCTTTAGCTTTATTATAAAAATCTCTGTCGTAAGAAGAATTAAAGTCAATTTTTTTAGATGCAGCAACTTTTTTCTTATCGGGATTGACTTCGTAAAATTCTACTTCTTTTGGTTCTATAACAGCTATAGCAGCTTTAGCAGTCGATTTTAGAAATGGTACGACCCCTTGATCTGAGACAATTTCTTGTGGAATAATTCTTGTACTATAGGTATTGAAGTATTCATTTTCTACATTTTCAGTAAGGCCAGTACCTTTAGCATCTCTTCGGTTTTGAAACCACAAAGCTTTTCCTGCTGGATTAGAATACGTTTTAGAATTAATTTCATTAAAAGTACTTTTTATTAAATTCTTTAAATTAGAAAGTATACCAGATTTATCTTTTTGTAAATCAGCTACAATCCTAGCATTATCTCTATCAAAGGTTAAAACTCCATTTCTAATTGGGTTACTAGAAACAGGTTCAAAAGCATTTGGGTATGCCATTATATTCATAAGACTAACAGGTGTATCATCTTTCTTACTTGCAAAATCTCTTTTTCCTTTTTTTGTATGTAAAGCTATATTCATTCTGTTGATAATTACTCCTAGTATAGCATCAGTAGCTACAGTATCTCTATCTTCTGTGTATAATAGTTTAGCAAGTCCTTCTATTTCCTGATCGGTTACATTTAAAGTTTTATCTCCGAATTTTACTTGCATCGGTTCTGCTTGAGATTCAGAAACTCTATCTCCTTCTGCGTAACCTCTAGAATCTAATTGTGCTACAAAAGGTTTGCCAGCATCGTTGATATTATTAAGCGTATCGTACCCTATTTTCTGTGCATCTTTCTTAGATACTTTATACTCTCCATTTGATACATTTATATCCTGTGCTCCAGTAACAGGATTACCAAATTGATTAAAGCCAGAAACGGACTGTTGTTTTTGTACTTTATTTACCATAGAATCTATTTTTTTTTTGCCCCCTGCCATTTCTACAGCAGGAGCATTTATAATAAAAGAATCTGGTTCTGCTTTCATTGGGATACTATCGCTAGTCGGCCCTCCTTCTCCTTGTATAAGGCCCGATTTGTTTATCTGAGGAACTTCCCCCCCTGCTTGCATGTTCTTACGATAATCTTCCATATCTTGATTTATTACTTCTTTTAATTCCTTTTCTGTAGCTCTCATAAGATCTACACTTGCTGCTGATGGAAAATTTTCTAACCCTATTTCATTAGCACGATCCCAAGCTTCTTGGTCTGTCATATTTTTTTTATTACTAGGATTATATCCTGGTATTAAATACGCTGTACCTTCCTGATCTGATATAATTTTGCCCAAGATAGTTGTCATACTACCGTCAGGATTTTCTCTGCCTAGACCTTCATCTAAATTTTTTCTATGAAAATCTAAATATCTCTGTTCTTGAGGAGTAAATTTTTTTGGTTGTACAAACGATATAACACCTCCTGCTTGCATATCTCTAGTAGAGTCTCGTTGTGCTCTATCCCAAATATTTTGCGGAAGATTTAAATAATATTCTGTTTCTTCTGGTGTTTTTTCCGATTTTATAATTGCTCTTGCTAAAGCTTCTAGAATTTCTGGATCATTTACATCTACTTTACTATTAGCACCTGTAATACCAAATCTAGCAAGTTCCTGAGTAATAACATTTATTTTGCCTTGAATATCTTTTGCAGTATTTTCATTGGGAGGAGAATAAGTATTTGCTATTTCTGCTATAGTTTTATCCCTGTATCTACCCTGTTGTAAAGTCATAAATAAAACTCTTAATCCAGCTTCGTCACTATCAAATGTAGCAAAACCAGAATCGTCTTTCCCTGTTCCCCCTGCAAAGTCTACACCTTCAACGTATCTTACATTTCCAGGGTTTTTAGATATGTCTAGATTAGGATCTGGAGATCTTTCTTCTGTAACATCTACTGAAGGTTCCCTGACAAAAGGTCTTTCAGTACTAACTCCAGATGGCATACCTTCAGGTGGTTGTTCTACAAATTTTTCAGTGCTAACTCCAGATGGCCTACCTTCAGATACCATTTGGCTAGTACCCGTATCTTGTACAAAAGCTTCTCTTCTAGAAGGTTCTGACAATCTTTCAGAATCAAGCATATTTAAAGGTTTATCTTTTAATGTTAGTACGGGTGCAGGTATTCTTTCAACTGTAATATTATCAGGATCATCAGGATCGGTTACAAATGTATTTCCTTCTGCCCTTCTTTCTAATATTTCTTCAGTAGGAGATTTATAAGGTATATATTCTATTGGTGGTCTGGGTGTTCTATCTTTTCTTCGTTCAATACCTTCTAGTATTCTAGCTCTTTCTTCATTAGAAAAACTTTTACTACGAAATGCTTCTCTATCAAAAGCTCCTTCTTCTTCTAAATCCTGTTCTCTTGATCTGTAAGGTGTTTCAGGAGGAGCACTAGGATATCCATCTCGTCTTGCAGGAGGAACAAACCCCATTGGCCTCTGATCTTCAGGATATCTAACTCCTTCATAAGTGTATCTTGTTCCAGCACCACCTACTGTTTCTCCAACTACGGGTCTAGTATCTTCAAGTTCTACTGGATCTCTTTGCATACCAGCACGATACTGTCCTTCTTGTTCTAAATCTAACTGTTGTCCTTTTTCCTGTTTTGCAAAAAGTTCTCTAGTTCTTTGATCATCTGATACAGGTTCTGGTCTAGCAAACTGTGATTGATAAATAGAATTTAAAATGTTACTACGGTTGTTCCAGTTTCTTTTTCTATTGAGTTGTCCTGCTTGTCTAGGATCTCTCATCATTGCCATTTCGTAAGGTTTTATAATTCCTAAACTTACATCTAGATCATCCATACTTGAAATTACATGTTTAGTTGTATCGTTTAAGTCTACTGCTCCTAAGAACTGCCCTTCTGAACTACGCAACACTTTTACATTTGCAGTATCTCCTTGTATACTGTTTACTATAGCTCTTTCAATACTAGAAAGGTTATTACCAGAAGTTAGAGTAACTCTATTTCCCTGTTGGTAATTTTGTTGCATATTATTCATTTGTTTTGTTAAATTTGGCACTACTATTTCCTATTCAATCTATTTTATATTTTAATTATTGATGAAACCGTGGACTCTTCCACCCTCTTTCTTATTATGCATTACAAAACCTTCTGCAACATATGTATGATCATTATTCATTACGAAATTCCATATCTGTGTATCTACTGGAACTTCTTTTGTATCTATTTTTTCTACAATAATATCGCCATCTTCAGTTTCTACTGTATCCCCAATTGCAAGATCAGTGTTAAGAATGTCTAAATCAGGATATAATTCTGTACACATGATACTATTGACCGCTTGCCAGCCATTTTTAGTTTTAAATGGATGATCTTCAGTACAGAAAAATTTACTGCCATTTATAGACACAATTTTTCTATTTCCAAGAAGTTTATGATGTACCTCTATGACAGTATTAATTTTTCTATCTGATCCTAATAATTCATCTAATAATTTAACATTTTCAACTTCAATTTTACTTCCATCACCCATCGTCATTTTAGTTCCAGTTACAAAACAAAATCCTACTGAAACGCCGACTCCCCCACCTGTTGGATTACCTGCTGGAGCAGGGCCAGTACTACCACTACTAGTACCACTTGAACCGCCATAAGGATTAGGATCAACTCCTTCTGCAAAACCACTTGGAGCAAATGAACCAGTGGGTGCTGCTTGTCCAGTATCTGGTGTTTTACCAGTTAAGTCTATTTTTCCATATTTATCCATTTGAGTTTTAATATCTATTAAACCCTGTTCTGTTGTCGTATCCAATCCAAAAAGATCACCAATAGCTTTATGCGTTTGTAAATCTTTTACATTCATATGTGTTAAATTACTAAGTGATGATCGTAGAGAAGCCTCTGATGATCCAGAAGCAACTCCAAGACCAATAGGAGTAGTATCTTTAGGTTGTTGATAGCTAGGACGTACATTTGGACTTTCGTTAACTTCAGCCTGTTCTTTATTATCAACTCCAAATATAGTACCTTTTAAACCTTGCCCTGCATACATTAATGAAGGGTACTGGCTCCAGAATTGTTGGGCTGTTAAGCCTGAAGCTGGATCATAAGATGGGATAGATTCTCCCTCACGAAACATAGGAGTACGTTCACGCAATCTTCTTGCAAGTTCTGAAGCACTAGGCACATTTCCTTGCTGTGCTCGTTTTTCAGATGCTTCATCTACATATACTGTAGGCCCGAAAGCTTTTCTCCCAGTTATAAAATTTATAAATCCTGGGTTTGACATTGAGCTATCAAAATTTGCTGTATCTAGTTTTAAAGGCTCGAAAGATAAATCATCTGAATATAAAGAGCGTTCCGTACTAGATAAACTGTTATAATTACCAACAGCACTTATTAAAAAGTCACTAGTAAAATCATTAGGATTAAAACTAATTGGAAGTGGAGCTATCGTTGCCATTTTTCTTTTCTACCTCTATCGTATCATTAACCGACTTCTTGAGTTTGACCAGTATTTGCAGTAAAGCCAGCTTCCCCTGGAGTCGGCGTACTTCCAACTCCGATTGTTCCACCACCAGTTGCTGTTGCATCCTGTGGATTAGCCCCTGCAGGTACTCCTCCAGCCCCTTCCATCCCTGCCTGTTGTTGACCAGTGGCAGCAGGAGCTTCGCCTGTTCCTTGTTCATTTACCATTCCTTTCAATATATCAGCAAAGATAGCAGCTTCGTTAGGATCATTTACCAGTTCATCTGGATCTATATCCTGTGACACGGCTATCTCTCTTATTAAGTTTGGAATTTTAATAAAGGGTGCTAGCATTGGGTTGCTTACAGTCTGTAAAAGTGTAGTCAATCGTTGAGATCTGACCTCTTTCTGCATCACAGCAGCTACTCCCTTGGGTTTAATTTCCAAATCTCCTACAATTTCTATATCTAAATCATTAAATTGCATGTTCCATTGAAAATATGCCTCTCCCATAGGCTTGAGTAAGTAATCATCAATATTTTTAATCACAGTCTTAATAGAAAGGCCAGCAGAACCTAGAAGCATGGATAAACCAGATGCTGTTCTACCTGTGCCAGTTACACCTGTTTGACCGTGTACAATACTTGGAATACCAGTTTCCTCGTCTGCCAACTGACGGGCTACTTGATACATCTGTAAGTTTTCAGGTGCTGTGTTAGGAAATTTAAGGCCATTTATAGCAGTACCAGTTACACCTGTCTGTCTCCTGAATATTTTGCCAGGATATACATCCATAGATTGTCCTGGTACTAACTGTGCTTCATCTACATCAAATATTAAGTTTCCAGCAAGAGCTAGGTTATCTATACCCATTCTCATATGACCATTCATAAGAAGTTGAGCATCTTCCATGTTCTCTGCTACGCCTACACCAAAGAATTGATAGGGATTTAATTCATAAGGAAATGCCTGATAAGGAATACGCATAGGGGTAAAAGGATTTACAACTGCTCGAATTACCATGCCAGAGCAAACCCATACATTTACTTGTACAGATGTCATACTGGACATACTTGCTGGTAATTCTATACCAGCTTCTTCTGCTAAAGTAGAATCTAAAATACCCCAATATTCTAAGAGTTCGAACCTATTGCTATCATTAATAGGATCATTATCTGAACGAATAGTAGGTTCAAAATGCCTCTCTTCATAATTCGGCCCCTGTTCTAAACATAATTCTAGCCGTTTTTCATCAAAGTACGGCCTGTTTATAAGATCTCGAACCTGCTCCCTGTTCATTCTATGCCGTTGAATTACATACTCACAATCTTCTATGTTTGTAGCACTAGGATCGGGATAAAAATCCCAACAGCTAACTGCTTCTATTCTAGGAACAGTTCTTTCGTAAGGATCATATTCTTTATCATCTCCAGTGCCTCTCCAACGGTGTACTTTTTTACTATAGTTAAATGGGCCTTTTATAATACCAGTTCCAAGTAAAGAACATTCAAAAATAGCATGGCGTAGAACATTTACAGCAGAAGTATCTAGAAGCTGATCCATTATGACCTTTTCCATTTTTCTAGCTGTCTCGGCTGCTGGTTTTATCTGGGGTTCTCCCATATAGCCTGGGCCTGGAACAAGGTTATCTGACTGCCCGAACTTAGCAGTTAATCCTGCAAGCATAGGATTGTTACTCGTTCCTGTAGCTTCTAATGCTCCAGGTAATAGTTCCTTGCCATCTCCTTCGAAACCTTCTGGGCCTGTAGGCTGCTGTTGTTGCATATTTAAATGAGCAAACTCAGCCACACCTTCAGGTACAGGAGTAGGTTCTATAGTTATAGGAAATTTTTTATTTGCAAAAAGAATATCGGTCAACTGACCATAGGCAGCAAGCACTTTTACTTTTGTAATTTTTAAAAATACTTTTGACTTTTCAGAAGATCTATACTGTGAAGATGCGTCTGTTATTCCACGATAATTTTTATACGCATTTAACCAACGCAGTTCATCTGCCCGTTTACCTTCTTCAGCATCTGTAAATTTACTTTTTATAACTCCTGCAAGATTCGATACTTCATCAGGATCTAGTTCGATAGGCTCATCTAATTCTATATCATCAGGTGGCATATGCCCTTTTCCTTATCTATGAAAAATCTTTCTGAAGTGAGTAGTCTCCATGCAAACGGTCAATAGAACCATCCACATGTCTATTAGCTGGTTTAGAATTTGACTGGTCTGAAAATTGGCTTTGATCTGGCTCGGCTAGAACCTTCTTTTCCAAAGGCATCCGAAACAACTTTCCATCTGGAACATTATTTAAATCTCCCTGTTTAACTTTACCCATCATCTCTTTCATTCCTGGGTATTTATAACCGTATGGCATTTTAATCTCCTTTAATATTGATGTTAATTTTATTAATATCCAAAAACGGCATCTGCCATTTCCATTGGTTTATCTTTTATTCTACGAGAAAAGCTTTCTAAATTATAGTTCAATCTTCGCATCATAACCATGTATCTAAGAGCATCATACGCATGATCTTCCGCTTTTGTGTCTACATCTTCTGAGTTGGTTTTTGACAAAGGTAATGTAGGCAGAGTTCTTATTAAATTTGTACAGGTAGAAGCTATTCTAAGTCTAGGCTGACCTGTTATATCGTCCATCTTTAATCTTCGGTGTACTTCTATTTTACCAGCCATTCTATTAGAGTCAGAAGGAACCCATCTAACTCCTTTTGTCATCATCGTTTCTGCTATACTCGGCCCTATGCCAGTTTTAGACCAGCAAGACTTATCAAGTACAGATATCTGCATAGGAGGGTCTAAAGCTTCTAGTTGTACGATCAAATCTCCTAAATCTTCTCCTGTTAGTCCTTTTTTATACAACTCCCGATAGACCCATATATTACTATCCCAATCTATCGCTGCCCAAAGAACACAGGAAGGAGAACTAAATCCGTAATCTGCTGCTCTTATTCTAGGCCAGTTAGTAGGTACTTCAAAAGGTTCTACAACATGTACAGACCTGTCAAACTCTGAAAAAGCAGCACCTTCTGCAACGTCCCAATCACCCTCTAGCAATCTTCTACGCTCTACCTCTGGCAGAGAAAGCAACATAGCTTCGTACTCTCCTGAGTGCATCAGGTATGGATTGTCTGTCAATCTAGCAGGAATGAACTTTCGTTGAAATAAAGGTTGTCCTGCTCTAGCATGAGAAGGGCCATACTTTAATACTGCACCAGTATCTACATCCGTAGCCCAAAAGGGTTGATTTGGTATCGTAGGGTCGATAAACATCTTTTTTATCCACCAACCGCCCATTCCTCCTGGGTTAGCACTTGCTCTCATGTACGTTTCTATATCTGGATCGGTAGTTCTCAGCCTAGATCTGAGGTAGTTCCATACATAAGGTGTAGGATAATGTCCTAGTTCATCTATACCTATCCATGTAAAACTTTGCCCTTGATATCTAGTAACGTCTGAATCTTTATCTACATATGAGAAAGTAGCCGTAGCTCCAGAAGGAAATGCCCATGTTGACTTCGATTCTTTAAATTTAGAGCCTGGAAAAGCTCTTGGGTATATCTTTCTAGATTGATCTATAAGCTCGGTTAGTTCGCCCAGAGTACGCCTGAGAAGTAAAGCCCTGTGATTACCATTGGAAGCGAACCTAAGAAGATCAACCAACATTGCATATGATTTTCCCCCTCCTGCTGCTCCTCCGTAGAGAACTTCCTTTTCAGGTGCAGCTAAAAACTCTTCTTGTGGGCCAGCATTAGATTTAAATATTATCTGTGACCCTTGTTTTATAGCATCTTTTATAGCTTTAGGAGCTTGTTCTAAAGAATCCTCGCTTAACGTACCTCCATTTTCTAGTACGTTCAAAGCTTCATTAGCTTTTTTTACTCCTTGAGAAAGGTTAGCTACTTTTGTCTTTTGTTTTTGTAAATTTTTATTTTTAGCTTTTACTTTTTTTCGAGCTTCCCTACGCATGTACTCTTCCATTGATACACGGTAGTTACCCTTTTCTCCTTCTTTAAGCTTTGGTCTAGGCATTAATAATTAGCAGTCCTTACTGTAGATCCTTTTGCGTAGTTCTTTTTATTTTTATTTTTATTCTTTACTTTACCGCCCTTTTTAAATCTAGCTTTAAAACCTACTCTTGCTTCTTCACTAATAGGATCTACCCCAATCGAAATATCACTTTCATTACCAAGTCTATAAGAAGTTCCTATATTCATATCTCTAATAGGTTCTTTAAAATCTCCTACTAATTGTCCTGTAACAGCTAGTCCTTCTACTCCAAAAGGATCTTGTACCCTAGCTGAAATATCAGGCTGATAGGTACTATTTTCAGGGTCTATGTACCCTCCTACATCTACAGTAACTCCTTGCTGATCTATTACTCGTTGAGGAGGAATTTTTACTTCTCCTTCTTTAGCTAGTTGTATACTAGCCCCTACTACTTGCTGTAATCTATTTGTAGAACTTTTAGATAATCCAAATCTAGCTCCTAACGTAGTAGCAACTTGGTTTTTAATACCTTTAATACTCTCTTTTGTATCTTTATATTTTTCATAGGGTTCACCTTTTGAACGAACACTTGCTCTAAAAAGTTCTAAAGACACTTGTTTTGCAAGATTTTTTGCAGCATCTGGATCGTTTTCAAACTCAGGAAGTGACATTATAACAGTATGAAAAACTTTTTTAGCAGCTTCTGCACCCTTTTCTACTCTTTTTTCTTCAGCCATTGGGTGTCACATCCTTCATCTGTTTCTTAGCAGGTAGCATAACTACCCCATGAATAACTTCTGCTTGAATAGCAATGTCTTGTTTCTTACCTATTCCTACACGATCTAGAATTTCATTAGCTGCTTTCAGCCTGATTTCCATATGGTTCGCACGAATATCCCCATTCATGTCAAGACCTTCCATCAGACGACTGGCAGCTTTTACACTAGAGGAAGCTAACATAGACTTTGTACGATCTATGATCTCTTCTTTCAGGGTATTTACAAGCCAACCTCTGGAACTCGGCTTATAGCCAGCCTCGTCCATAGCTTTTAAGACTTGCCCCCCGTTATCCATAAGAACATTTAAAAACTTAATTTGTTTATCTGTATATTCTCTCTTAGCTGGTAGACCCATTAACTCTTTACTAACCTCGTACCGCCACCGTTGGCGTATGTTTTAGTATTTGGTGTTGATATAGCCATTAAGTTATCTAGATCCCGTTCATTTTTAACATTTGTTAGTTCAGGTTTGCCAGTTATTCTGGCTAGTAATTCTTTTTTTTCTTTGAAACTATTGTCTTTTTTTGCCATTACTTGCTATCTTTCTTTTTATTTTTTCTAATATACTAAAGATAAACATTCCAAATATGATATTTAATAATTGTGTAAATAAATCCTAGAAAAAATATTGCCATGCCAATTTCATGTAGTCTTCTATTAGCAGAAATTATTAATGGTAACATAATAATAAGCATAATAACTCTACCTAATACTTTAACAGATAGGTACTCTTCAGCGTAGAATACAAAAAAATTACCAAGAAGACATACTTGTAAAGTCCATGCTAGACCCAGTATAATTCTATGATATTTATAATAGTATTCTTTAAGATCAATTGCCTTTACATAATCAGTAGTATTATGTGGTGTAATTACTTCACAAATCATAAACATAAGCATCGGAACTGCTAAAAACAATAAGTATGTAAATAAATTCCAACCACTATTAGGAAAAAAATCTAAATTATTTAACGGATAACAAGTCCACCAAAACAGTATCATAGTAAAAAAGGTTATAAAACAAAATACCGTATGGGGCCAATAAAATTTAACTTGCGTTTTATTTGCTACTAATGCTGTTACGTTAGTCATTAGATTTACAAAAGCTAGTCCTAGTATTAAAAATGCTACAGGGGCAAGATGTGTAAAAACCATATTACTAGGATAGTACTATATTACATTTTTAACTTTTACTAATCATCTTTCTTTTCACATTCGCAAGGATCGCACTCACAATTTTCACATTCACATTCACCACAACCCATTTTACTATCCTTTTCTATTGTATTTATCATGCCAAAATTTACTAGCTTCTCTTAGCTGTGTATTTATCGTCCTTACTAACTCAAGTTCTTCTTCTATTATTTTACTGTAACCAGTACGAATTTCCAAATCTTTCTCTGAAATTAAACTATCTGCCAGTTCTATAACTCTATCGATATGACCACAAGAGTCTGGGGGTATATTAGGTTTTACTAACCGTGAAGCCATTTTTAATAGTTAGCACTTCTTACTACAGACCCCTGTGCGTAATTTTTCTTTACCTGACCTCCCGTTGCACAGTTCCACCTTTTTCTAGCCTGTCGTAGCCGTGAGTTAGGATCTTTAGCAGCTTTGGGAAACTTTTTCATCTGTCCTGCGGATCGAGCACAGTAACTTTTTCTACGGTTAGCTCGTTTACCTGTAGGATTTTTTTCAGTTACAGCAGTCTGTAGATTACTACCAGGATTATCCCTCCTGTATCTTGCCGTACCAGCAGCAGTCATACCAGCACCTTTTTTAGTAGGCCGATAGTATTTTTTTGTACGAGGGGGTTGTTTATCTGTAGACACTTTTAGCTCCAGTAAGTTCTAGCTTTTTTCTGTGCTTTCTTTGACAGTTGTCCATAATGAACAAGAGTCTTAGAAGTTTTAGACATCTTTTTACCTGTCATAAGAGTACCGTCAGGATGTTTATGCATACTACTACCTGTATGTAAACGCCCATCTTTAAAGTAATGTTTTACACCTTTAGCCATTTTAAACCTTAACGGGCCGTACACCACCACCATAGGTGTAATTCTTCTTCATTTTACCGCCGTATCTTTTATTATTATCCATCTTACCACCGTACATCTTATCTTCTTTCATTTTACCACCGTACATCTTATCTTTCTTTGGAAATCCTGCTTGCATATTTGCATAGTTTTCAGGAGAGATGGTAGATTTAGATTTAGGACGACTAGTGCCTAGTTTTTTTCTACGATTTATATTTGCGTATAAGCCTTTTGGTTTTGCCATTTTAACCCCCTTAAAATAAAAAAAAATAATCGGGGGAAGCCAGCTAAATAAGCCGAACCTAGGAATCAGTCTTACGAATTGCTGATTTTAAACTTCCCCCGATAAAGAAACTGTTCTAACTGTAGATAAACCCCGATAAAAGTAGAGACTACACCAGCCCTAAACTGTTAACAAATAAAGCTTGAGGTTTTGTGACTTTTTATAGTCTCTTATATATATACATTATAACGTATATTACACTTTTGTCAAGTAAAATATTAAAAAAAATAAAAAAAAGCTTGACAAAACCCGAATTTGAGTGTATAATAGAGATACCTTGGAGGGGGGTAATATATATCCCTAGTTTATATCTAAGGTTAGAACAGATCAACCGTTGGTTTATCTAAGGTTAGAACAGCTTCCTGCTAAAGGAGGCTTTTTTTATGCCTAAATCCAAAAAGGGTTTGAAAAAATAAAATTACGAGGGGCTGTGTATATAGATATAGGGGGAGGGGGGGGTGGCCCATGCGTAGTGCCTAAAATTTAAGCATAGCCCTATATCGTCCCTACGCATACCGCTAGCTCTTAACTAGGTCTTGCCGTAGTCAAATACCCTATAAAGTGAACTTGGCTAACCTAGGCCCTCTAATAGATCCAGAAATTGGTTTTAATTCTTTTGACTTGGGCTGGGCTGGGCCTACTGGGTCAATGTCTACAGCTCCCCAAATACCCAACCCGTTTAATACCTTATCCTATTATTAGGCAAGCTTGTAGCTAGTCGAATTAGCCCTCCGCAAACCATAGCCTGGGCAATCTATTATGACCAAAAAAAAGCCCCCGTTTTAAGAGGGGGCCCGTCTAGGATTAGAACTTTTTAGGAGTCGGTTTAAAAGTAAAAGTTTATAAATACTTTTCTATTTGATCTTAGAAATATCTCTCTATTTGTATCGTCCCAGTCTGTACAACTATAATCTTTATCTCCTCGATTGTAATGCCCTCTAACGTACACTTTTTTGGAGTCCTCTTTTCTCTTAAATGGTTGGCCTTTGGGTAAATCTTTTACAAGAGCCCAGCCGTCATTCGTGACCTTGTAGAGCTTATAACGTGACCTTGGGCATCGCGAAGTCCAACCTCAAATCTATATTCTCCGTTATTTTCTAAATCTTCTTCAATGCTAATACCTTGGTTTACTTCTTCAGCTACACCATCTGGAATAAAATCTTTTACAGTTTCGTTACAATCTCTATTTTGTTCTATCCAACTCTTTATATGTTTAACGCCAAAATCATTTAAATACATCTCTTTAAACCTCTATAAAATGAACAATAGAAAGATCCTAATTTATTAGGCATGAAAAAGCAAATACTTCAATCGACTCCTTTACCTAAGGTAAATTTACAAAGTCCTAATTTACCATAAAGTTTTTCAAGCTTACTCCTATATTCAATTAAATCTGTAGTATCTTTGTTATATTCTACCTTGACTAAATCTTGTAATATTTCACGTTCATTTTCAGTAAATAACATCGTTGTAACTCCTCTAAATTTTATTAAGCTTAACGGCTTGGCTCAAGACTCGCTGCCGTTCTTTCTGGCTCAAGTGAGCTAATGCTCCCATGATCTTAAAAGCATTGTTTCTAACTTGCTCCATTGAAAACTTAGAACTAGCTTTTGGACTAGTCTTTTTAGTCTCTTCTAATATCTTTGCTCTAGCTGCCTCACTAAAGGTTGCTAGAGTACCCTTGTTTATTTCTTTTACTTTTAAACCCATGATCTAAACCTCAATTAAAATGAACAATAGAAAGATCCTAATTTATTAGGCATGAAAAAGCAAATCCATGTTAATTCACAAAAAAAGCATTGTCTGTTTTCTTTGCCTCATTTCCTTTTGGGGCTAGACCTACTA
>Ga0208030_1000459_pt1 | contig 28008 bp, 20 predicted proteins | sample MalvirDeepMed_M9_FD_184246 | JGI IMG/M metagenome (GOLD analysis project Ga0208030, IMG submission 184246) | Marine viral communities from the Global Malaspina Expedition - Malaspina viral metaG DeepMed_M9 (SPAdes) (version 2) | ecosystem: Environmental > Aquatic > Marine > Oceanic | place...
GAAAGGCGGCATCAAATTCGGCCTCTTCCTCGGGTGTGTAGGTCTTCCGGTGATCTGGCACGGATTTAGCTACACGCGCACGCACGTTTTTTGAATTAATCTTATATTTATTATTATTATTATTATAGGTACTCGTATATCTCCTACTCCGTAGGAGTATACTCGTACAAGGCGGGCCGGTCATTTCTGACCCTTCTGCACCTAAAGAAATGCCGGGAATACTTGAAATTGCATCAGCCAATGTTGCTTGATGTTGTGGTTCTTGATGCACCACTAGCTGGGGACAATTCTGTCCTGGGTCGGTATTCTCAACCCGCTCATTAGGAATAAACCCAGATTGGGTATCATTCGTTGATAGATTTTCGATTGTGTCGTCGTTTAATTCCCAAACGAGCACCCGAGCGGAGTCCTGCGCGACCCGCTTTGAGGAGATCAGGTTATGCTCACGAAGCTCCTTAACTGCCCGTCTTGCGGTACGGTGAGAAACGGACAAATCAGGCACTTCTAGATCGTCATACGTCACTTGGTGGGGGAGCCACCCGTAATACATGTAAGTAAATAACTTCTGGGCAAATGGTGAGAGATTCAGATCCACAACTGACTTAATCACAGGGTTCACTCCGATCAATACTTCCTGTTGTTCCAACTACCACGACGGTCACTTCTGTCCCTTCGATAATCTGGATTCTCGATAATGTCCAGCATTACCTTCTTGTCGGCGCGATGTTTCGCGGCAGCGCACTTCAAGAGTGTCCTGATGGCAGTTGCAGTCGTGCCTCCACGACCGATCACCTTACCTGTTTCGTCGTCAGCTACTCCGACTCGGAAGGATATGAAATGGGCTCCTTCATCAAGCTCAATGCTGATGGAGTCCACATCCACGATAATGCTGCGGAGGATTGCATCGAGCAGTCCCCGCATCTCTTCTCCGTAACTCATTAGTCATCGTCTCCGCAAAGTGACCCGTAAGCGGCATTCAGCTTCTTCATGGAAGTATCATCCCCCTGATTCACGTCAGGGTGGTACTTCCTAGCGAGAGCCTTATACGATGCCTTTATAACTTCTAACGGTGCGTCAGCAGTCACAAACAGCACTGTTCTAGGGTCGTTTACATCCCCCCCAAACTCCAAGTTGCACTTAGTATCAGCAATCTTTAATTGTAACTTTCCAGGTAAATTAGAATAATCAATTCGGTCAAAGCAAAGTCGCCCGAAACGTACAAGCATCAGCAGCGCACTCGGCATGACCTTCCAAGCGGTTCCGTCGAAACTACGCTTCCCTTTAGGAATACTGTATTTAAGATAATTTACAAAACGCTTGCTCATTGGAAATTCGCATGTGATGTACGAATCCGTATATTTCAAAACAAGCGTCCGCATGATTAATTCGGATGTTTATCCAAAATCTCCACAAACGCTAATTGAGACTTACTGAGGTAAGTTTGATACCCCATGCCAGTCGTTAGCTTATGCGTTTTGAAGTTAGGGTCACCGGGAGGTATCTCCTCAATGAAGCAGGGGAGGTAATCCCCCGCATTAAACTTCATGTGACGCTTCCCCCGTTCAGGGTGATGAGCCCATAAACTAAAGGGTCGCTTGAACTTGATTGCCTTCTTCTGCATCACATCACCACAGGTATTGCTGCCTTCGTTGCCTTGCGCGTCCCTGCGCCAAGAGCCACTTGTCCAGGGTTAGCGTAAGATATCTCCCCGTCATTCCCGGTATCGACGATCTTCCATATGCGCTTGATATAAGCGTATGGAACGGTAACGGTCACTGACTTGCCGTGCAAAAAGTCTGCTCTGTTAGCAGAGTGGCCTGCATCCATCATCATGTATGGTGCGGTAGCCACGACAGTCATCTCCCGAGCAAGGTAGTCATTACTCTGCACTGTAGCAGCAACATTTGTTGCCCCATTTCGATTATTCCTAAGTCTAGAAATCGACCCCCCAACAATCGGCATCTTCACCACGCCATACCCAAGTGCAAAGATGATGTGCAGCGTATCTTGAGGCACAATATCAATGATTTGCACGCTCATTCTTCAAACACGATTGGGAGTATTAATGGGTATCTGGGCACCGTAGTTCCCTCCACTATGCGAGTCCTGACGATCTCGGCTCTGCGTAAGGACAGCCACGGAACGTATGCCATCCCAGTAAAGTCAAACTGGAATCCGTGGGCTCCTGGCGAGACATTCACCTCAAAGGTCTGTCCATCAATGTCCACACGATGTACCGACCCCTGCAACTCGTTCACTTGATATCCGCGATGACCCCCGGTGCTACGTCGGAATACATGCTCTAGAGTTGGTTTCTTCGCACGCCTGCTAGGGTATAGTGCGTGGTATGGCTTTAACCATAAGCGGATCACATCCATTGCCTGGATCTCAGACAACTTGATGTTTCCCTCACCCGTCCGATAGGTCGTACCCGCAGCAGACCACCGCTCCGGTCTAGAGTCCGGTACAATTAGCGTTTTGCCTTTACTGCCTGGGTAACTCATGCGACTCCATCTTCAAGATGTTCTCACATTCTCCCGACTCAGGTAGGCATACGTCAAACGGAGCCCAGGACTGCCACTTGCTCGCTTCTGCGGTAAAGCGGTAGCACTCATCCTTTGATTCACATTCCCGCCCCTGACACTTTGTGATGTCTGCCACATTCCTACTCTTTGATAAACTTAGGCGGCACCCCAGTCTCAGGGTAACGCTTCCAATCTCTCGCACTGACTTGTTCCCAAGTATCTTCCATGATCTCCTGCATATCCCACCCCGACCGACTACAGAGGTCAGCGAGGTAGATGATAACATCACCTACGGCATCCCTCATCGCAGCCTCATGTTGCTGCTGTGACCCACGAATACCTTGAATGCTCTTGAGCATACTATGCGCGAGTTCTCCGCACTCCTCTACGACACCTAGCAGGCATTGGACTACACGCATTTTCCCGCTCCCACGACCGAAATTATGGTCAGCCCATGCCTTTTGCTGCTTCTGCAACTCGGCAAACGTCATCCTATCAATACCTCCGTGTATAAGTCGGATGCGGGTTGAGTGTGTGGTTGCTCTAACGGTAAGAGGGTTCGTTTTCGGTTATCCCACGCTTGCCGGTTTCGATTGGACACAGTGCTACCACCCACTAAATATCTATGGTTTTTCACTGTTTCCTCATTTGTTTGCCCAGAGAAAACAAGAATACGATAAAGATAGTTGTAAGGTATTCGAGCCGGTGATCCGTTCACGGATCTCCCAGCACTCTTTGTGGGGCGCACAGTAATGATTTGAGCCCCGGTGTCATTAAGAGTAATGACCCCGTAGAACGTACCTAGAGTGTCATCACGACTCCGAACAGGCTTATTAGACGTAACCCATGCGCTCCCCTTACCCTCACGCTGTAGAGTAAGAGCGTACCTGGGATGGATCTTCACCCACACCAACTCGTCAGTTTGGAGTTCGCGTAACTTACGCATCTACGAGTGTCATCCTGAAACAATCCTCTGCCTGATAATCCTTAAACCGCTTCATGCTATGCTTGGCGATCATCGAGTGCGCCGAGTCGATGAAGTCCACAATGCGTAATGTGTCCGAATTGCCGCCAGTACGCAAACCTCGGCCTAGTCGTTGTAGGGTCCGTATCCGTGATTTACCCCCCGCGCCCATAATGATTGCGTCGATGTTGTCAATTGATACTCCCTCATCAAGTATGTTAGTTGCTATCAGAACATCAATATTCCCACTTTTGAATGACTTGAGCATCTTCTGTCGTTCCGCCGATGCCAGCCCCCCATGCATAAACTGCGACTTGGGGATTAGTTCATTCAAGAGTTCACCGTGATCAATAAGATTGACGATGATGAGTGTGCCGCGACCTTCGGAACACATTTGAGAAGCATACTTAGCTATCTCTCTATTTCGTTCATCATTTTTGACTATTCCTAATTCGTACACATCGGACCACTCTCGGATATGTGAGATGTCATCCGGCCCACTTATCGTAACGAATAAGATTTCAACGTCTGTGGATAGTCCCGCGTCAATCAACTGCTTGTTGCTGACTTCGTAGACCACCTCCCCAGTTTGAGCGATGAGCTTGAGGTCCGCACCATCGGTACGATCCAGAGGAGTCCCACTTAGACCGTAACGGTAGTGTGCGGGACATGCCTTGAGGACGTTGTAAAACTGGCTGGCTCCGACCTTGTGACACTCATCGGAGCAGATTACGTCCACCCCTTTGAGGTACTCGATTGCTTCGGGCTTCTTCTTCTTGATTCGGGACGCCAACGTGTTTGGAATAGCCACAGTGTACTTCTTGGGCTTCCACTTCCCGTCTCCAATGATCCCCACCTCAGAAGGAGGTAGGAACCGCTTGAACTCCGCATAGACCTGATGAAGTAGCTCCTTCCCAGGCACCAGCATTAGAGTCTGTAGTCCGAGATGCTTGGCTACTGCGATGAAGGTAATGGTCTTACCTCCATTGGTAGCAATTTTAAGGATTCCCCTTTGTTTAGCGACCATCGCTTTTGCACCAGCAAGTTGGTAGTCGCGGAGAGTAACCCCGTACAGCGATAAGCCATTATTTATCGGATCTTTGATATTCCTATTATCTACGACCGTAATCTCCAGCGTGTGACCACGCTTGTCTGCCCATGTTCTCAACGCCCTTTGTACGACTCCAACCAGCCCCGCTGGAAAGGTCTGGTCGTTCTTTGAGTACAGGTGGGTCTTGCCATCCCACCAACCCTTCTTATATTTGTAAGAGAATTGAAATCCGTTGACGCGAAAGGACGTGGCGTCATCTATGGTACTTACAGCGTAGTCACCGGATATGTGTGCTACGTTCCAATCCCTGAGTTCGATGCTGATCTTTTTGCACATGGTTCCACATTCTAAAACTGAATCTTGAACTTCTTTGACCGACGAGAAATGAAGTAGTCGAGTGAATGGGGGTTCACGTTGATCAACTTCAATTTTGTGTCGTTAGTTCTCACCGCAAGCCCTACTAGCTTCTTATCAAGCCGCCAGTATAGCACGATGATATCCCACTTCGGAAAGGCAGAATGGAGCTTGCCTAAACGCCCGAGTAACGTCCCCATACAGTTTTGACCCACATGACACTTGGACGGGTCCGCTACGCATAACATGCGCGGAATCTGCGTGTCCTTGGTGAGTATCCCGCATTGCGGGAAGATCCCATCTAATGGGATCAACGCGGTTTTATCCGATACCTCATAGGCTAAACAGGAAACCCCCGCATTGAACTCTGCGAGCTTTGTAGGGATGCCGTCAACAAGCGGGCCACGCTTCCCAGCTATGGACCCACCTTCATGGTCTTTGAATCCGTGAGGACCGTATGAGTCGGGATCAATCTTTGGGAATATCTGATCCAGGTCTTCCATGTTTCATACTGCCAAGGTCTTCCAACCCATCAAAGGTAAATACAAAGCCTCCCCCGTCTACTTCTGTACACAACGCTTCGGGGAAGAACCAGAAACTAACACATAGCTCACCAGACCACTCGTCATCAACACTCCGTGTTGTGGTTAACATGACGGTTGCAGGATACCCCTTAATCTCAAATACAGTCGTAATAGCAGCGTTGAACTCACCAGTGTCCAGAGCCTCCTGATGAGCCTGCACCTCCACAAATGACAGGAGTGGGGGTTCCGGTGTGTCTTCCCCTGATCCCGGTGCGTCAGGAAGTTTGGGGATACCCGCACATCCAGCAAACAGGAATACAATCCAAATGATAATAATATGCTTAATCGAATCGTTCATATAGTTGTGCCCTTCACGTTAAAATGCCCATGAGTAGTCGCAACAGTCATACTTACCTGCATATTGCCCCCCACCACTAGCCCATTACCATTATCTGCTCCCTCTCCCGTAGCCGTCCCTGTCAAAGAGGTAGTAGTCATTCCTAAGTGAGCACACTCAGCGTGGCCTCCAACATTAGTCGTCCCACTTCCGAATTCAATAATGGAGGTCAATGCCATTGACCCAGGAAAGTGATTAAGTGCAATCACCATAGACTTATTATAAGGGTTAACTGGGTCCCCCCAATCCTGTAAATTATCGGAACCCGATATGGGTGCGGTTAAGTCGGTTACCCCAGCCCCACCCAAGAAATCGAAACATGCTTTTACGGTATTAACCGCAGGAGCAGCGGACACCCCGTTTTCTCCCCCACCTCGACCATGAAAGAAATTACCTACTAGGTAAAGAAAATAAGAAATGCTTACGTCGAGCCATTTATGGGCATTATTCAAACCTGCACGGAATACGGCAGTACCGTTCATAACGGTGTTGTTTGTAAAGACGCAGGTAGACCCCTCATCCAAAGAACGAGAACCGGCGTCTCGTCGATACCCATGCACATGATTATGTGCGAACAGCCCGCGAAAATACCCTGAGTGCTCATAAACTGAAGTAGGAGTCCCATCCCCTGGTAATTCCGCTGAAAAGGAGTTCCCAGTTACGACATAACTGTACGAAATTCCAAGCGGTGCGGTGGCAGTTGGGTTCGTAGTGTCCCCAAGAGTCAGAGAACAATTTTTGAAGGTATTACCATTGAACGTCCCGCGTACCCCACCCAGCACCGATAATGTGTCAAATCCACCAAGTACGACACCCCCACGCTCCCCCAATAGGAAGTCTGCCGCAGTAGTTGTTGAATCTGCTACTTTAGGATAGACCCCCGCGATGTAAAACACATTCCCTTGAACATTTATCCCGCTTACAGATAACGGAAAATTCGTAGCTATGGGTGTTGTGGGAATCGCGCCGTCTGATGCGACTGCTCTATAGTGCCCATAAGTATTCCAGCACCCATCTAGGTATACTAACTGTATCTCCCCAGCAGTAGCAGCAGATGGGTAACCTCCCCCACTGTTAACCACAATGATCTCAGAAGAGTTCGTGCTACGAAGATGATTACCAAGAATGGATATATCGGAGAACTCTAAGCTACCGGATTGACCGGCAACGGTAGAGTCATTTGCAACATAGAGAGCGTGTTGACCGTGGTTTAACTCAAAATCATTTCCGGTAACTTTTAATGCCCCAGTTGTCTCAGAGTAGCCCGCAGAAGGACCGATCCAAAACCCCGATTGCCCAAAACAATCACATCCATATGTATTGTGTGAAGTATCTACGTCCAAAAACTCCCCGGTAATGGTGTTGTTGGAAATCGTTACGCTAGTAGCCATCGTATTATAGCGGGCATGGAGATTCCCCACCCAAAAACATCCCGCCCAGGACATGGTTTTACCAGTGGAAGAATAAGTCGTTAAATTAGTTGGATTGCTCGCAGCACTCCCATGATTTGAATAGCCATTGAAGGTGTTACCCTTCACCACAACCGTTTTAATACTCGACAAGGGGGCGTTACCTAGAACACCCAAAAATCTTTGGGATTCACCCGTAGTAAAATAACCGAATGTGCTTAAATCTGTAGGGGTTCTAATCCCGATTTGGAGAAACGTGTTATTGGTAATAAACACCCTATGAGCATTGGTACTCACACACATTTGATGCTGGTGAGTGATTTGATTTGAAGGATAAGTTCCGGTCGTATGAGTAAACACGTCTCGGTGACATTGCCAAGTACACCAATCAAAGGTGTTCCCAGTGAGTGCCATCTTACCAACAGTATTTATGCGTCGAATAGTTGGGGATGATGTTTGTACCGCCGCAAATCCTGTGTCAATGGCACAACCAGGAATAGCCCTAAAGGTACTCCCAGTAACTTCAAACGACTCCAACATTACCGCGCCATCTTGATCTGCTGGTCCCGTATCTAAGAAAGCGGCAGCAGGATACATGGAAATCCCACAACCAAGTTCTGAGAACGTACACCCTGAAATCTTCAGGGATGATTGAAACAGCATGTCTGTCGGTATCGTGTTATCAGAAAGCGCACCATAAGTATGTGATAGATCAAGCACCGCAACCATCACACCCACACTCCGCGCTGCTTGTAATGCTGCCGTGATGTTTAGATCGCTCTCCTCAATCGTACCTGTGAACGTACATCCCGTAAGCTGTGTTTTGCAGTAGTTCTGAGATGTATTAGTGCCCTCACCTAGCTTCACGCCAACCGCGCAGGAATCAAACGTATTGGCACTCAGTGTATGCTTACCGCTCGCAGCCCAAATGCCCCATTGCATGTCTTGGAATTTACATGATGAAACGTGGAGTTTCCCTTTTGGAGAATCAAAGATAATTCCCCCACCAATATACCCAGCAATATTTGTCTTCTGACCCCCAGCTAATTCTGCCTCTAAACTTCGGAAGGTGCAGTCAACGATTGACAACTGAATTGGCGGGGCTGATTGAGCCACCCCTTGAGCAATAATCGCGCCTACCCTTGCCGCAGCAGAAGCCGGTGCAGAAGTATGAGCAGTTCCTAACCCATCAAATAGGCACCCAGAGAACTTAAATTCTCCGTAACGATAGCTTGTATTAAGCCCCTCAGTAACAATTCGCACACCATAAATAGATGTTCCAGGCGTACCTATATACGGACAAGTGAAGTGACAGTCGTAAAAACATACCGGGCTCAGGGCTAGGGCTGGACTTGCAGGAATAACCCCGGCAATGTTTTTAGCTGACCACTCAAACTGTACCTGACCCGCAGTAACGTCATTAGCGTCCCCACTAATAAACGTACAATCCCGAAAGTTTATCGGATTTTTCGCTATGAATGCTGTTGCTTCACCTAAAGCTACACGCACCAACCCAAGGTCTGTTGCAGCAGACGCACCATACTCATTCCTAAATGAACAATTGATCACATCAATTAGCGGCCCACCCCAATTTTTATTGTCAACAGTAGTAGGGATGGAGAACACTACGAGGGACGCATTAGCCCCTGATCGTTGAGCTTTAGACTCAAACAGTACATCTTTGATTTTAGTTCCAATTCGATTGTTAGTCGCATCGTCACTCAAAATGACATTAAAGCTACCAGTGGTGGGGATGATAATCTTAGTCCAATCAGCATCGCCAATGAGCGACCAGTTCTTAGCGAGCTTCAATGAGTGCGTTAGAAGAGTAACTCCACTTAAATCATACACCCCACCCTTAACATAAAGAGTGCCCCCAGGCTCATCGGTGTGATGATCATAGATATAATCTAGCGCGTTAGCTAAACCCTGTGCCCCATTGAAATCACCGAACGTACTACTCCCATCCCCAACCGTAATGGTGGTCTGCTTATCTGCGCGTAGTCGCTCTTGTAACGTATCGTGGTAGATGCGGTGGGCAGACTGCCCGAAGGGGTGGATCGCCCGTGCGTTAGCGACCTCCGCTAACGACCCGTGAGTAGGAATATTACGGGAGGTATCGACCTCCCCTCGAATATGCGTGCCCACCCAAGACTCGATTGAATACCCAGCTGCCCCGTCTGCGTTCGTCGCAGGAGACACCCCATGCTTCATTTCTCGAATGACATACTCAACCGCCCGAACCCAATCTATCAACGTCTTGAGTTCCGTGTCCGTCCGATATGGCCCCTCTTGTTTAGCTAAGAGATCCGCCCCCGAGCCAGTATTCGAGTTAACGTAATTATTGGTTGGGGGAGTAATCCCTGTGGGGTCTGCGATGTAAGCCTCAGATTTAATTGTATAAATTACATCCGTAGTATGTGATGGGAAAGGGCGAGTTATATCATCTTGAGCCCATAGCTTTGTTCGTCTGTCTCCACTTGCAAATCCACCACCACGAAAAACCGCTAAGAATTGCTTGGCAGACGCGCCAATTTGCTGCACTGAATCGGTAGCTACGATTGCAGAAGGTGCCGCAGCAGTTGGATCATTTGTAAATACGAGTACGTTGTTATTGTGGTCAATGCTCGTTATGGGCCAAACATTAACCGCCCCAGCGGGATTCATCCTATCTGCGCCCAACTTTGACTTTACTTGTACGCTTAACGTAGATGTAAAGAGGCGAGCATCAGCAACACGCACAGAATAGTTAGGTAAAGAACCTACTGCCACCGGAGTTGCAACTACTGTTGTACTCGCGGGCTCCGTAGGACAGAAAGAAGGTGTAGTATTTACTACCCCACCAGTAAGAATAATCCGAGCCAGGGGGATTCTTACACTGTAAGTCCCGTTCCCTATGTCGCTTATCCACGAAAATCCAATCTTGTTGGAGTACGGGGTCCAATCAATAAGATCCCGAGTAGGAACCTCACTCGGCCAAACAAACTCTCGCCCATCCGGTAAGGTATCCCCAGAGGGGGTGTCTAATCCGTTGTCGAATGTGGCATCCCAAAATGCTCTAGAACCCTTCGCTCCCGGCACAAGTTGAAGCGCAATCTCAACCCAATGAGTACCATCACCCGTAAGAGTCATGGACTTAGACGTGGGACTAGACCGCTCATGTAGGCTCTCAGGAGCGTTCGTATCCCCAGCCTGCTTGTAGGTTCGATCACCTAAACGATCAACAGCGTAACCGTTGTGAATAACGATCTCGCCAGGATTAACGGTTTGGTCGAGCACCTGAATCCGAAAACCATCTAGAATGGTCCCACCAGGCTCGTCCCCCTGGAACATACGCATGAGGAGGTGCTGCATCTCTTCAGCGGTATACCCAGAAGAGGCAAACTTGAGATCATCTAAATCTACCCGCTCGTTTGGTAGCCATTTTGGTCTTTCAGGCATTCGAGAATCTCCAGTCTAACAAGTGCAGGGGAAGTCTTCCCCAGTCTCTATAACGATTTTGACACCCGCTGTACGGATGGCGTTGATAACACTACTCGGCTCTGATGCTCCAGACATCAGCATCCCTGTTGGGTCGCCGGGTAGATAAATTGGATTATCGTGCCCATCCGACCCAAGAGAGTAACTTGAAGCAGTCTTTAGGGACACGCTACAGAAATCGGCTGCTTGCCCCGAGAATGAGGGATCAATGTCCTCTGTATACGGTGGGGTTTCAGCCGCAGGGTGCTGATATTTGAACTCTACATGCGGATCGAATATCAACGCCTTACCATTGCGTGATGAATATGTGGCAGTCTCTTGCGAAGCGTGCCCGAAATCCAGGTATATTTCCCCACCACCGATGGGGAAGTTAGATGCGTCGTCTAGCACAAGCTGCTCAACTCGAATGACCGCAAGATCCCCCCGATCACCCGTTGTAGCATTGTAGGTGGCATGACTATTAGTTAACCCACCATTTATTACCAAGATGCCTGGATTCCAACCAGAAGGAATCCCCTTAACGGAGGATGGATTCAGAAATGGTGTGTCTGCCCCGACCCCCATTGCCACATCTATAATGATCTTATTGCTTACGTCAGCATATTCCCAGTCTACGGTGTCCTTACCGAAATTAACTGGGTAGGGATACGGTGCAACAGCGTCACCAGCCAGAGGAGGCCAAAGGGTTACGTCTGCAACAACAACGTATATCGGTCCTGCTCCTACAGGGAGGGTGCCGTTTTGAGTAAACCCAGGATCGACTACGGAAGACGTAGGGTCGCTAGTACAAAACCCCATAATCTCGGTTGGAGCAGGAATTTTGCGTATCGCCTCGGGTAATGATCCGACTACCGCAGAGGACAATCCTGTAACGATACTGACTGGCATATCCCCAGGACTCTTATAGGTGAAGAATCCGGCGTATCGTCCGTTCTGAAGTTTGGGTGCCTCTGCGTACCCAAAACCACCGTCTTGTAAATCGTCCGCGCCAGGGGGTGGGTCGAGTCCATAAGGACCGAGAACCCCAGTGTCATACAGAAATGGTGGGTCGTTGATTACCTTTATCGTAGTGGGTGTTGCGAAGGCGTAGGAGTTCTCAAGCGGTGCCGCTAAGAGCAGATGCACATGATCCGCAGGCTCGACGCTCTCACCAACATCTCCACCAGTACCCGTTGGATCAGCGTCGTCTTTGAATAACCCATGAGATTTGCCCGTAGCCGCCACAGTCAATCGCCAACGTACCCAAGTCCCCTCTTCGGACGGGAAGTATCCTATTGGATCATAAGTAACCGCAGTACATTGCCTAATTTCACTGTTTTGCTCTCCACGGTTAATTACAACATTAAATGGGGTAGCTATGCCTGCGAAGACGCTACCGTCCTCTACATACAGGGCTGTTGACCCTACCGGGTAACCACCGAAAGTAATACTGCTAGTTTCTCGGGGGACTAGGCGTGTGAACTCTTTGATCTTTACAACAAGACGCTCCTCAGATGTGCCGCCCTCTGTGAGTACGCAACTTCGATTGAGGAACTCCTTGTCCTCAAATCGTTGGTCATCTCCACCCAGGCTAGGAGCACCGTCACCCCAAAGCTTATTATCTGCCGCATAAGGAATGCCCAAATCTGGAGTAGCGATCCGCACCTCAGTATCCCCGGCAGACGCATTTGCGGTGAGGTTTACTGCGGCAATCCCAGTACCGGGTTTATCGCTGATCTCGATCTCTTCGTGGATATATGCGTGCTTTGATCCAATGTCGCTAATGCAACATTCAGGAATAATGATCTTGAGGTCAGCAGAGGAGGTAGTCTCTTCGATGCGCCAACCACACCCCTTCAATTGAGCCTGTGCGGGCTCAACAAGCACACCAGCGTCATGTGCGTATGCGGTACTTGCGGGAGCAGTAGCGTGGTGAGTGCCGTTAATGACCAACGTGTTTGGAACTCCGGTACTTCCGGTCCCATCGTGGTCATTCTCACTAATCCAGAATGTCTCCTCGTACTTGGTTGCTCTGGCTACGATGATCGTAAAGTTAGCTTTTGGGAATATCGTAGAATCGTTAAGGGTTAGTTGCGTTACTGCGGCAGCGGTATTCGCTAGTAAACTAGGTGCGAGGTTTTGATAGTAGAGTAGCTCAACAGTTTCCCCGTCAATATGATCGAATAGCAGCCCTTCCGACAAAGTGAGCACTGAGCCTGCGCTTGACGCAACTTGGAGGTATTCCTCTGTAATCTCCCCTCGATTGAGCAAGATCGCATAGTACGTCCCGGTAGGGAATCCAGTGTTGTCTACGATGGTAAGTGTAGTAGCACCGACAATAGCTTCAAATTGGAGCGTAGTCCCCGCCACCGGAAGGTACTTTGAATGTACCTGAGTAAGTGCCGTGGTGACTTCGACGGTGTTTAGGGGGCCTGTCTCATGGAAGTCGTAGTTTACTGTTTCCTGGTTGGGTCCATGCTCATCAAGGATGAGGCTCCGAGCCCATTGTGGGAAGTAGTCACCAGTGAACCGCTCCTCAACCGTATCAAACTTAAACTTAGTATTGGTTATTCCTAAATCATCGGCCCCACGATACAGCCCCAAAGTAAACCCTAAAGTCGCGTGGGCGCTCTGTGCATGTCCGTGCAATTCAATGGTCGAATGCCGACCAATGATTGTTCCCGTGGCTACAACCTGAATATTCCCACCAACGAGAGATGCCTCAACCTGCAAATCAGCCGCATTGATGTCGGCTATGATTTGAGTTGCCGTGACCGCAGCACCAGTCGTCAAAGGGACTGTTACGGGCAACCCACCTTGAGCAGAGATGACGAGGATTTCTGCTCCCACAGAAATGGAAAATGGTCCCCCGGCTGTTCCGGTAAAGATTGCGGGGCTTCCTTGCCCCGACATTAGTGTACGCACCTTGGTACACGCTGGTCCGAGGACCAACTCCAGTAGGATGCGTAACGCCTGCACAGGCGGGTGGGGTGTGAGTGATAACTTGCGTACTAATGCTCTAAATTGCTCATCATCGTGCCACCCAAGTGGGGGGCGATCTAGTCCTAAATTACTGGCTACTGAGTCTAAGTTGATAGATCCCGCTGTATTGACGAAAACGTCATCCTTTAAGACTGCTAGGTCGGACTGAACTTTTGGATTCAAAACTCCCATAGCGTATTAAAGTGTTCCTTCTCTGATGGACTTCACTATTCCTGAAATGTCACCGGAGTGAATCCCAGCATGAGTTGCAGCCGCCATCTTCAAAAACCTTTTTCGATTCGTCGGCTTTAACTCATCATGCACGGTATTCCAGGTAGGTGAAAAATCTCGCATATGCCTAATTGGACCGTCTCCTCCGTGATAGTCCGTATTGGTCTTCGCTGCGTGAACTGCTTCCCGAGTAGTCATCTCTCGATGCGCTTGATGTAGCCACGCGGGAACTTCAGCCGGATGATTGATATACCCCCGCCATCTCCTGGCTTGCTCGTCGTGTGCCGCTGAACCAGGGGTGTGTACGTCAGGGTGCTCCATCAACTCATGTAGATCAGGGTACTTCTGGCCAAGAAATTGATCTTTCCGTGTCGAACGCATGGAGGCGTTGTACCCCCCTGGATTCCTCCGCTCGACACTCGCATGAAACGCCTCAATACCGGGGTCCATAGCGTGAGAAAACTCATGCCCCAAGGATGATCGCATCGCTTGAGCTAACCGCTCCTTGCTTGGGGCAGTACCGTGGAGATAGTCGTTAAACTGCTCGCGCTCGTTAAACCCGCCTAACTCGGGCGACTGGGTTACATGGTGAGCTAAAGCCACATGAGAAGAATCATGCACAGGGACATGCAGTACGATGTGATGAATATGGGCGTGATGCCTACCGTACTCGTCGCGCACATTGGGCATGTATGCGTGCATGGCATTAACCGGAAGCTCATTTGGATCTCCCGTGGGCATCATACCTAGCTGTCGCGCAGAACTAATCGAGACATGTGCCTTTCTACCCTCACCAGCCTGATTTTTGAAGGGCACCTCAATCGTATGCGGCTCAATACCGTGTACTCGGTCGTGCCCGCTAGTCGGGAATATGGTCGCCTGCGACTGCCCTAGAATTTTAGGCAAATCCGGTCGATGAAGGAGGCTGAATCCAGGCTCATCCCTAACAATAGTGTGCCCTGAATGACCCAACAGTTTTCGCACAGTATTGTGTAGTAGCTGGTCACTGACTGGTGGAGCACCTGTGCGAGCCTTGAATAAGTCTGTTGCGTCAAAGAAGCTCAAAACAGCCCTCGCAAAGTAGACCCAGGAAGAACCCCCTGGTCACCACCAATCTTATCGTCCTGTTGAGCTATAGCGGACAACAGCCAGTATAGGTTCGATGTGCGCGTCCCTTCCCACATATCAGGAAGACCGTCTAAGATACCGTCCACCTTCGTCCGTCGAGCCTCAATAGCGTCCTCACCACTAGCGAATGTCTGCCCGTAGATGTCTAAGAAGTTTTGTGCGGCGACCTCATACCGCTGGTTCCTCTCCATCTTCGACACGTCCAAGATCATGAAAGTGGGATTGAACCGATTCTCAGGATATATCCCACGGACTTCGACCGTGTGGCGGGCACTATGTACGGCATTACCAGGAATAGGTCTAACAGACCAATTAGTTCTCGTCGTCACCGCAGCATTAGCTGGGATATTCCTAAGTGGGTTGCTAAACCGCACTAACAAGCGAATCTGGCTGATTAGCTCCACAGTTAATGTCAACAGCGCGACCGTGCGGAAACAACAACTTAACGTAGTGGTCAACCCTGCGTGAGAACAAGCAGAGATGGTTATGCAGACCGTGGTTTCCGCTGGGAAGGTTGCAGGTGGAATCAACTCAAATACATACCCCGACGCACCGCTAGGGGTAGTGACCGGGGTTGTTGTACCCGTCCAACCATTTTGAAATGCGCCAGTTTGATAGACAATTACCGCAGATCCAGATCCGATAGTCACTGATATCTCAGTGCAGGTAAGGTCTAACACTCCGCAAGGGTCTACCGCTGTAAATGAGATGTGGGTGGTCCTGAGAACATTGGTAGCGTCACATTGAGGATACAACCCGTAGATTGCCGGAAGGCCAGCCTGCACGCCACCCCAATAGGCGTCAGCCGTTCCACTCCACTCCTCTATTCCCCAGGTTCCGCAAGCCATATCTAACTACCAAAACCCCACTGATCTCGATCAAAACTAAAGCCGTTCATATCAATGTACGCATCATACTCACTACTCGTAACTTTGTATGCCGACCACTTTCCTGTGTTATCAGAGGGAATCCAAATTCCGTCTTGAGATCCGCGAAGCCTAGTGGTGGTATCACCGACCTGAATTGTGGTGTGTACTTCGTTACCATCCACACTCAAGTGGAGTTCAGCGTCACTAATCCCACCCGAACCATCGTACTGAATTCGAGCCTTAAATCTTGCCATATCCGCAATGGCAGGAGTGGATTCATCCTTCCATAAAATGCTAGTAAATGAGGTATCTGACCCAGCCGACTTTATAGTTGTTTGAGTCTGAAGTTGGGTCATCTCGACCCTAGTTCCACTAATTCGGCACTGGAACCGATCAAATCCACCATTCTGTAGTGGGACCACCCCCACAAGCCTACCTGTGGTGTAGCCAGCGGTCATAAATGGCGTAGTACGTTGAGTCGAGAAGATTAGCTTAGTTGTAGCGGTCCCACCACCCGCCCAAATATAGACCCAAACGTGTGCGTTAGCTGCGGTACACCGAGGCTCACTAATCGTATATACTGTATTAGCGACAGTCGCAGAAAAACTATTTACTGCCGTAGCAGCAGTATTGCTCGCAATGGTATTAATCGGTAAATACTCCGCACCCACCCCAATAATAGGGTTTTCAATTAACCTAATTACTGTGGAAGCAGGCAAATTTCCGCCAGGAATGGCTGTGTCTAATGTTAATTGATCATTTTCATCTACTGTTAGAACTCTTGAATAGCCATTTGCAGCAGTCCCAATTAAATCACCAGCCCAAACTTCGTTTGCGAACTCAGCGTCCCCGTCGCCTGTAACAGTTGTCCCGACAGTTTGTGATGTACCAGTTAAAACTCGCCCCCCAAACTCAGTTAAGAACGCTGTTCCAGCACCAGTTATGGCACTACTTCCTGCAATGGAAACTGTGCCCGTACCCGTAAAAGCGTCTTTATCCGCTGCGGTAGTGGCGTCAATATCACCATCATCTATTTCAAGATTTATGGTGTCTTGAACATCTCGACAAGCAAGCCCATTGAAGTTGATTTCGGTTGCGCTGATTCTTCGATACTTCCCACCAACTATGAATCCTGGGGGATAGGCGTCAACCTCGGTCCAATTTACTGGTGCGCCCTGGTGTCCAACCGCAAAGATACCCCCCATAAATCCAGTAAGAATTACTCTACCAGCAATAACTACGGGGTGTCCCGCGCCCGCGTCACTGATGTCATCAAATTTTGCCAGCTTCCCGGCATTAACAGGATCTAAGTACAGCGTTTCACCGTCAATCGTGCCTGCTGGAAATACCGCAGCACACCCAAGTACATAACCAGACAGGGTGGCTTTCATCGTGCCACCAGTATTCGGAGCACTTCCCAGATCAGTGATCATACCAATCTGGGCACATTCCATAGGATTACTGGGATCAGTTAGCAATGCTGACAGCAAACCGTCCCTTGAATTGGGGAGTGCCGTAACTGATGGGATAAGGCTTACCATGTCAAATTGAGCAAACGCAGGGGCACCATGTAAGATATCAAAACAATCGTACTCAATCGCACCCGCGTAAGTGTTTAGTGGGGCTCGACCGTGGTAATCCCCCGTTGGCGAATTTACTCCACCCAATCGAATTGAGTGGGATACGATACCGTGTGTGAACCTAGTTGGTCCGGTACGCATATTTCGGTCTGCTGCGGGACTAACAAACACCGACCCACTTGCGTCAACCTGAGTGACGTACCCAACAAGTCGAGCTTCATCGGGAAATGCGACATGAGCACTAACAGAGCCGCCCTCAAATTCGTGTTCAGTTCCAAAGTGGTCGGCAAAGTTCGTAAGTTGGTTGGGGGAGGCTGTTGTCGCGTAGAGCGGGTCGCCAACAACAACCCCATGCGGAAAATACGCGACGTTTGTGAAATTCAAACATGCTGCGCCAGCGGATTTAACGAACCCGTTAATCACCACATAGATTCCGTGATATGTGGCTAAACCAGGAATATTTCCTGTTGAGGAGAACGTAGAAGCCCCGTCTAGATCGCTATAAACAAACCCATATGTAACTGGGTCTGTCACAGACTCAGGCTTACGCCATACTGGCACTACCGTAGCGTCTCCAGCGGACGAGTTGATATCTACGACAGTCTCCATCGCAACGAGATCACCACGCTTCCAAGACACCGTGTCAGGAGGAGTATCCGCGTTGATCAAAGCCCCCATCTGGGTCGCTCCACCAGAGAGCAACTCATCTAATTTGATTAGGTCACGATTCCTCGCGGCAGCCCAACCATCCGTCGCATTAACCTCCAGAGACTCTCCAGCAGCAGGGACACGAATACGACTGCGGACCTGACGGATAGCCGCAACAGCAGCATTAATATCCTGCGTAGCAAGACCCTCATTAACTGTAAGACGAACAAGATACGACCCCTGTTTATCGAGAGTTAGGTTGGTGGTAGCTGCCGTGGGGGCTGTTAGCGTAGCAGACGACGCAGCAGGAATATCGAGTAGCTCCCATTTCCACGTCGTCACACCCGTATTGTTCTGGTTAGAGAACGTGACTGTTTGGCCTGGTTGCAACGTAGTGTTGCTACCCGGTGCTCCGTCAATCTGTACTAAGGCAGTTGCCATCAGTTATTCCTATCCTTACGAGATAACGATGGTCCCAGGAACCGGGACTCGCTTAAAATCCACGAAGATATTTGTAGCGGGTAACATTACATCAACGTCATACATGCCCGAGAGCCCCATCACCCTCTCGACCATCTCATGTATGATGAAGTCCTCACCCACCTCTAAACTATTAATGTAGTTTCTTACTACACGGTCTGCTCGTTCGATGGCTGCGGTAAGGGAGTACCCCTCTTCCAAATTCAAAGCCAAAATTACATCAATGAGTTCCCGTTCAGCAGGCAATACTAACGCCTTTATTCCTGCCGCTCGCACACCTGGGAATAGCACTGGGTTCCGTGCGTCCCCATCCAGAGTTCTCTGGGCAAGCTCAATTAACCCGTCGTAATCGTCATACAACGCATACAATCGAGAACCGGCGATAAGCTCGCTACCAGCGATGATCTCGATCTGCCCCGTGCCTTCATTGAGGTAGTAGTCCGTGTTCAGAACCATCAAAGTAACCGTGGTCGTACCACCAACTACCTCACGCTTGTATAATCGAAGAGTGCCTTCAACAACTGCGATGTTTCCTAGTTGGTAAAATCGTCGTCCCGCCTCGGTGTCTATGTACACCTCTTCGATCTGCCGGATGTTAGTCGTAGCGGTGTGCGTAGCTAGAAGTGCGGGGGGATCACCCGCCACTAGGGGTGGTCCTATATCGGTGATGTTAAATACTGCGGGAGTAACCGTGAAGTCGGCTGAGACATACTCAACAATCTCGGGTGCCGCTGATTCGATTATCAGATGACCAGCCGCTAAGAACGTACCCTCGGTCACATGCGCCCCAAAAGTCGTTGCTCCCGCTGGGGCATCAATAGAGAGGTTACCTAGTGCGGGAGTTGATATCTCGGCTGAGAACGCACCTGACCCATCTTCAACGTACACCCTGACCAAACCATCGGGGGGTAGAGTGGGGTCATGGACGAACTCCTCATGAACGTATGTTCGAGACACTCGCTGCAAAGTGCTAGGCACTTGCACCTTCTGTAGCTCAGTGCGGATCGCTGAAATCGTGCCCTTAGAAAGTCCCGCCAATGTGTCTGAGATGCGCTCTGCGAGCCTACCATCAGTTTCTATGCTCGATCCGCCCCCGGTCGCTTCAGGATTGATCACTAACGCGCCTGAGAAGGGTACTCCTGCTGGGAAATTGATGATGCGTTGAGGACCGACATTGGCGTCTAACCCAGACCTAGTTGAGCGGGCAGGCACCAAGCTAGACAAATAGTTTCCGTTAGTAAGGGTCGCAACCCCCGCCACTAGAAACTGTACTTCGGGCAACTCACCCACGGCAGGGGCACCCACTAGAGCACCCGAGTTTAATGTGCGGTCGGGTGATCCATCCACATGAGCCACCCGTGATACGCCTAAAGAGAACTCTCCCAAAGCAGTTATAGGTAGGCTAGTTACACCCGTGTGGGAATTTACTGTCGCCCCTACAGTGAGTTGGTTGGTAGTCACATTCACAGCGGAACAAGCTACCACCTCTTCTGAGGCGTCTCCTTCTGCGAGACGTATATTGAACGGGGTAGGAATACCTGAAAACACCGAAGCATTTTCTACGGTAAGTGTGGTGGTTCCGATTACGATGTCACTAACTAGGTACGAACGAACAAGGTTGCTGTCCATATACAGGATTTGACCTGTAGACGGTGTAGCGTCCTTCCTGGTGATATCAAAGTCTGCGGCTCTTCGGTCTAAATCAATCCCCGGTGCCGTTCGATAAGAGAACGTCCGAAGAATCTGGATCATCTGATAATACTGCTCGTCGTCCTCTAACGCAGCAGCCTCCAGAATCGTCCGAATCACCGATCCACGGTTGAAGTCCGTAATCGTAGTGTTAGTACGGACCATCGTAACCATGTCGGTGAGAATTTCTTGGAATGTTCTAGGATTGAAAGGCACGTTATTTACCCACCGCTTCTTGTGGTCAGAGGAACTCTAGCTAGGGATTGCTGTCCAAGAACATCTATCTTACCTATCAGCACATCTCCGATTATTCCTACCCCAAGATTAAGGATTCCGGCAACTCTAGGTTCTGCCTTCAAAGCCCGCTTGACATGTAATGACCACATTGTTCCCGCTACATGTGTGGATTTCATACCTACAACACGCGGAAATCCGTAACCAGGATGCAACTTTAGCGTACCCCCCTCGGTATTGGAAAGAAGAAGGAGTGCCTGCTGAAAGTTTTTTATTCCTTCAATCAAAGCCACATCCCCAGAGGGGTCAGGCTTTATGTCCAAATTCAGCGTTCCGGTGTCTGCGTTCCCGGTAATCTGTACCGCAATGTCTCTCCCAAAGATGGCATTCTCAGGGGAGATGCCGTCTATCGACCCACTGAATTCATCGGCACTCGTAGGGAATACTAGGTTCCCCTCAATTCGGCTAATCGGTGCTGTACCAGGAATAAGAATCCTATCTCCAGCCATTAGCACCCCCCGAGCAGAGGACGCTGAGATATAGGGGGCACTCAAGCCGTTTACGATAACGATCTCTTTCCAGCGGGATTCAGTACCTAATGTACGTCTGGACACCGCACGAATGTCCTCGCCAAGAATTACGGTAGTAAAATTCCCCCCAGTCATGTTGCTGCGAGCGTTTCGTACATCTAGATCGCTACCAAAGTTAGGATCACTGGGTTTCGGTAGGTTAGCCTGACCTGGGTTGCTCCCCGTATTTTGTCCCCGAGCCTGAGATGAAAGCGCCCGCTGTGAAGAGACTAATGCGCCGTTTTGAGAGGGATTCGCTTGTTGATCTCGTTGAGCAGCCCGTATTCTATTTATAGCCCGAATACTGTCCTTGAACTGATTCCCCTCCTCAACACCGTCATACTTACTCTGCAAATCAGGATTTACAGAGGTCGCACGGTCCCAGACATCTGTAATAGTCCCTAACTCCTGTACTAAGTCGTCTAGACGAAGCCCTATATACCCCTCGCCACTTGGATTCTTGCCAAGCTCCTTAAACCGCCCCTTCACCATCCCAATAGCTGCGGCAGTTTGTAGCCCTAGAGTAACGACCCTCCGCACGGCACCCAGAATATCGGATGAGATTGCGTCAGATAGGTCTGCTATCTGCACCATCAGGTTATTGAAGTGTTGGATCTTTCCGGTGATCATTCCTACATAGTTCCGGTAATCGAGCATTTTCGAGAACCAGTTTTGTTGGAACTGCGTAATGGCTAAGTCATCCGGTCTATCCAGCAGGTAACAACTGATATCGTACCCAAAAGTCAGTGGCGAGGACGACTCACGCCGAGTCGCAAAAGTCAGTGGCTCACAAAACCAGAACTCTAGTTCGTGGAAATTGACCCATATCATTCTGATTTGACCGGGATAGTTAGTCCTAGACTCCCGGTTTGATTTCAACTCAAAATAATATCTGAACAAGCTACGCAACTGCATGAAGTTGAAGTAACCCGTAATTTCATTGGCGGGCAATCCACGTTCATCAATGGAAAAGAAGCTTTGAGCGGCATCTACAACTCGTTGGATTTGATTCTGAGTTTCCCCTGCGAGGAGGCCAAACCCCGTACCTATGCCACCTCTGGGCAACTGTCGGGCTGCGGACATGGGACGAAATCCCGTCGTACCGGAGATGTTGAGTTGCTTTAATAGCGATCCATGATGCTCAACTAAATAACCATCAATGGTGGGCTGAACTTGTACCGTCCCAGGCTCAGTAAACTGGATATTTTGTGGTGGGACCGTAAAGAAATACTCCTTATCATGCCCCTCTCTAGGCACCCCCATATCACTAACGGTCGCCGTCTGCCCCGTGGGGTATATACCTCTAGAGGGCTCTTCAATGCCATCAAGCAAGGAAATCGACGTGCCCCCGTCCTCATTGACCATAACCTCAACAATCATGAAACCATACAGGTGCCCCCCGGTATGGTCGGTTTTACGCGGATCGCCCATAATAACGGGCGTAGCGTTCTCCATGATGTTCCGAGTGCCTCGGAACCAATTCCCCAAAGGAAAATCTATTGGGCTAGGTGTGTCATCAAAAAAGCTCATTAGGTGAGTCCCCCAGACCCCGTAGTTGGATCACCCACACCAAGATTAGGACCGATTAAAGTTACCCCAGATGGAAGGGGTGGGACAGCCAGGTCAACCACAGGAACACCCGGCAAAATAGAGACGGTTACAATTGCCGACTTTAAGTAGTTATCAATTGCAGTAGCGATCTTCCTCGCCTGCTTCTCAGCCGTATTGTTAAAGTCCACATCCACATCAAATGCTTCCGTCAACTCGGCCACTAAAGTTTCTAGTACCAACGGCATTATTCCCCCTGCACCTTGGTAGTGAATATTTTGGCTGAACTAAGTGGCTCCACACCCGTATCGGTATCTGTACCGGGGAAAAGGAATCCCACGGGAACTCCCCCACCAGTGGCATGAACAGGACCAGTTGTAGGTCCGACACCTGTTTGGTGTATGTGAGTCATGAATAGCTTCTCAACAAAATCCTTTGTCGCAAGCCTGTCCAGAAGCGTCCCACCAAGTGTGATGCCTTCAATACTCTCTGCGGTGTTGATGATGAGCGTTCCCGCTGCTCCACCACTATTGGTCACGTTGATCTCAACCGCACCATCCATGTCTATGTCAATAACACGGGTGCCGCTTCCTTGCGTAATTCGGACATACCCAGTCTCAGAGAACTCACGGGGATTGGACTTATCGTAGTCTTTCGTCAGACTTTGATTGTTCGTGAAATCTATTTGGAACCTACGATTATTCTTGATTTTGAATCGAACATCCCCACCACCGGGATTCTTACTGTCCTGATCCCCACCCCATCCAACTTCGTCTTGGCGGATTGTGTGGGTGTTTGTGTTATCCTCAATCGAATCCGTGCGGTTCGCCTCTGTCGTATCAAACAGCAGGTTCCCTGTCCGGTCGATGTAGGGTGCGACGGTTCCGTTGTAACGGACTAACTTCACATACCCGTCTTTACGAGTCCCATCCCCGTATCGTTTAGGGATGGTGGCGTCCCCGACTAAACTACGCGGGTGATCAATGAAATTCTTCTTATGTGGGTACGCCCCGAGGATCACCGCACCAGTGGGGTAAATACCGCCAATAAATCCAACAAGTACAACATCTCCGTCTATCTGAGAGGGGTCTTGGGTAACAGGTACTTGCTTGTAAAAATTGGTGGCTGGCTTAGGAACCCATATATCCGCGTCACCAAACCCCCCACCCCGTTGTAACACGGGTACATTATGAAGAATCTGGTATCCATATCCACGGTTCCCCATGCGAAGAATGTAAACATCACACTCCACCCGCGACCCAATATTAGTGTGAGTTAATGGTGGGTCAGTATCCGATGACCCGCCTCTAGCCTCTTGATTCCGCTCATATTGCGCTGACCTATTTGCTTGTAAGTCAACGAAGCTGACCCCGACTACAACAGCCTCCATGATTTGAGGAGTTCCTCCCAAATAATGGTTTCGCGGACTAACCGTACCCCCCTGTACAACCGCGAATGGTGAGTCTCGTTTAACGTAATGCTTCATTATTCAGAGTCACCCGTACTAAGATCGCTTGTTCCGTCAGCGACCGTCACTTTAGGGCTGGCGTTAGTGTAGTTTTGGTGGATGATCTCTGGACTATTCTGTCCTGGTGCCCCAGGCTCCTGAGTTCGTCGCCTATTAGCCGCCTCAGTATGTGGGTCAGCCACAGGAAAACTTATTCCTAACTGAAAAGTCATAGCCTCTTCGCGCATATCCCCAGGAGTCTCATCAAAGGCTCGCGAATCTGGGAGTATGTACTTTAATGATTTATCGGCATCGTTAGCACCAATAATAGGTTGCCCCCGAGTAACCGTCGCCGTCGTCACAAGCATATTCGGGAAGGACCACTGGTGGCTTACTGCTTCAACATAGAACTCTAAATTACGCGCCTCCCAAACTAATTTGTAACCGGGGCGTAACCCCGGCATTGGGCGCATGGTAATCGTACCATTAAGGTACTCTGCATTATGTTGATACCAATGATCAGTCATCAATATGACTCGTAAGGTCATATATTGATCAAGACTCATCCCAATATCTTCAAGAGTTAAAGGCTCTCCTGGCGCGAAAAAATTTACTCTCTTCCAGTCCCCATCTAACTTGGCCGCTCCTTGCTGTAACGGGATTGAAAAATCACTCATACGCTCCATCATCCGAAGCCCATGTCGCCGTAATAAGAGCAGTCTAAATTGTGGGGTTAAATCTCGATGATAAAATCTAAAGTCTTCTCCTAATTCATTTGTAGGAACGAAATCATACCCAGTAATGACATCTTGATCCCCGCGACCTAATGATGAGCCGTAAACGTCAGAATTAGTGATATGAATACGTTCAAGAACCCGTGGTCCCCGATTAAATTCAAATAATCTATTTAGAGGGCTAGTACCCTCCGGCTCATCATAACTGCGTATTCCTAAAGCGTGTTCTACATTCCACCCAAAAGTTCCACCATAATTAGTGAGTCGATCCTCTTGTACCCAGACAGGTCCACCGAAATCTAACATTGTTGGTTGTGGTAACCCGTATCTGCTCCCACCTCCAATCCTTAATCCAACCGCATCAACAAACCAGTCCGTAGGATCGCCTCGGGTCCACCCCTCATTTCCACGTTCCCCGGCCCACGAAAACTCTTTCGTGGGATAATAAGTAAACGGGTATTCTCTATGAACGACAGATGGAACCATCGCTAAAGCCCCGTCTAAATCGTTATCTAAACCATCCCGTTCACCACTCCACATATCAATTGTGGGGCGCAAGTCGAAGCACAACTCATTAAGAACAGGATGGCTATCCTTTTCAATTAAGGAGTACAGGGGACCAGCAAAATCCCAAATCATAGATGATAAAGTAAATCCGTCTGTGTACTCCATGTAATCAAAGGACAACACGTCGTATAACCCTCTAGGCAGCACCCTCTCGTTATCCACATTAATAGTTAATTGGACCGGATCAAGCTCAGGCACAGCGTGTTCTCTTGCATACGCTAAACGCTCCGGTAACGGAGCACGCCCGACAGGTGTGTCGTCTTCATCTGTGCCGTCTTCATCAGGTTGATACACCTCTGCGGGATTAGCGAACGCGAAAACATAATTCTCAGCGAGTTCCCGAATCTCTTGAATATGTTTCAGGGCGTCATTATTACGCCTTACTTTGTCGAGGCACACGAACCCAGCAAGTTGATTACTGCTTTGGATGGAACTACCGCTGATATCCTCGTTAACTTCCGCGAAATCCAAAGAATCTGAATAATGCGGAGGTAACACCCACTGTTTCCCAAAAGCCAAAAGCGCGGCCAAATGGTTCATGATTAGGAATCTAGGGTTCCCCTGGTCTACCACCCCCTGCAACATGAGGTAGTTTCCTGAGATATTCCTACCGAACTCCTCCCTGAAATCTATGTAGGGGTTATTATAAATTTCGGTCTTTTCTATCGCCTTCTGAAAGTCAGAGGCAGTTATGGAGTACCGGACAGTATAGACCCCTTCGGGATCTACTGACTCATCCCTACGAACATCATTGATGTACCCAAAGAAGATCCGCACCCACCCCCGATTATACAGGTGTTGAGAAGGCTCCTCGTCTACTGTGGTGGAATTGAGATTGACGTAGACATTGATAATGTCATTCGCCTCCATCATGTCTATGAATTCAGCATGTGGGGCTAAAGTCAGTGAACACGACCCAGTTTGGCGGATCGCCTTCTCCATCTGAAAATCGAGCACTGACTTGGAAATGTCGTACTTCCCAAAGTTGTGCGAGTCTATCTGGACCCTAATACTGGTATTAAAGTCTTTGATCTTCATTGTTTAGCATTGGTCGCGGTAACTGCGCCACTACTGTGGAGAAGCCGATCAAGCTTCCTCGATACCTCCTCATCTTTAACTCGTAGTATTCCCGGTTTGCCTGCTGGTGGGCCATCAGGACCGGACGTACTCTCCTGCGCTGGGGTGAACTGAAATTCAGGGCTGGTTTCAGGGACAACGACAGGAGTAGTGTGTGCCCCACTTAAATTAAAGAACTGATTCATAAACTCCTCTATTGGTTCTGGTAGTCCCAATCCAATTATTGTCCCAGCAATACCCGCAAATAAATTTGCCATCTGAGTTAATGTCTCGTTCATTTGGTTATAAGCAGTTCTTTGAAGACGAAATATATTGTTTAATGTCTGCTGTACACCTTCCAGACCACCAGTCTCTACACGCGCCGCTTCTTGCCCAGCAGTAATCCTAGCCACCGCCATATCGTCTGCCGCTCTTCGGGCACGACGTAAATGCGGCACAAGTGCCTCTTCTGGGTCTGCTCGCAGATCCAGTAGATCACGCGCCGCGACATGGGCTTCACTCTGCATCAAGTTGTAGTATTCTTGAGCATCGTGGGCTGATAGCCCATAGATTTGGCTGATGACATCCATCGCACGAAAGTTACCAGCACCACCATAACGACTCTGGATCGCGTCAAATACTGCCTGCTGACCGGCCACGCCTGGATTTTCCATAGCAAGGCGAGTTTGAAATGGGTCTAAGCCCATTTGGTAGCCCAGTGCTTGCATCACCATAGCTCTACCAGCTTCCCCACCACCGGGATTCTGGAGGTTATTTGTGACCGCACCCATAATACGCTGGGCAACCTGGGTGCTCACATTATTCTGCATCAAGCCACCCATTCCAGCAGCAGCAAATTGCATAGCAGATTCGGTATCCGCATCATACCGTGAGACAGTTTGCATACGTTGTTCTAGAATAGATGTCAGGGAGCCCAACACGTCCCCGAACTCCTGCACCCTAACATTAAACGGACTAACAGCCCCACCCGTGAGAGGCGTGGTTAACCCCCCGGCAAGACGTACCATTTCAGCTATTGGAGCTTCTTCTAGGGGTATTATAGGGGCTACCCCTCGCGCAGTTCGACGCTGATTGAGAGCATCCATGAACGTTATTGGGGAATTCCCAGAGTGGAACTGCTCGACCGGACCTACTCGACCGGCAATAGTCGAACGAATAAATGAGCCCAGTATCTCCTCCCTAGAAGCCCCGGTGCCCATTGAGAGCCGCTGAATGAGTTCTTCTGGGGAGCCTTCTAAACCGACAATACTATCGGATAAATCTCCCCCCCGGTCCCTCCCAAATTGGGAAGCTAGGGGTGTCCGAACACCCGCAGCCCAGCCACCCCACTCAACCGGCCCCATCCCATAAGGAACACCGGCTTCAAGACCAGGAACACCCCCAGGCATATTCCTACCATACCTAAGAACCCCAGCTTCATACCGCTCTCTAGCGTCTACTGACTGTTGGAGGTAACTAAACCCCATCCCCAACATCATCGACCCAACAGCACCAGCTATTCTTTTGCCGGGAAGTCTCACCGGAAGGATGTCGAGTCCAGCC
>Ga0208030_1000460_pt1 | contig 28005 bp, 12 predicted proteins | sample MalvirDeepMed_M9_FD_184246 | JGI IMG/M metagenome (GOLD analysis project Ga0208030, IMG submission 184246) | Marine viral communities from the Global Malaspina Expedition - Malaspina viral metaG DeepMed_M9 (SPAdes) (version 2) | ecosystem: Environmental > Aquatic > Marine > Oceanic | place...
AGAGTTGCTGCACTTGCTCCGCTTTGCCACGTGAAATCGAATTTACGACCATAGATCGAATCTGGAAGACGTGTATAATAATTTCCGGTAAAGGATGGAATAGTAAGAGTAACCGTTTCCGTGGCTTCTCCCGGACCCTTTACAGTTTCTATTACAAATGATGTAGACTCTGAACAAAATCCTGCAAAGTCTAAAGCTACCAGCCGCAACGTAGATCCATTGCCGTACAGTGTAGGAGGCTCTACTTTCCAATCTGTAGCACGTGTTCCGGACTCATGCAGTATTTTCATAATTTTCCCATCTTCCTGTATTATATATACGCAGTCCAGACCATCAGTAATATAGGCAATGCGGTCTGTTACCTTTGTCCTATGGAATGCGTTTGCATTACTATCCCAGACAATAAGCTCCGTCCCTCCAATATTACTATTGCTGTCATTGAGCAGCATGGCATATTCTTGCGATTCATGATTAGCGCCGCATCCTACAATTGTCTGGGTGTCCGCGGTAAGACCGGTAGCCTTAGACTGAAGCATGCCCTCCAAGCGTTTAATGGTTAGCGATGTAACTTGCTTGCCGTCAAAGAGCCAGACATTATCCTGATACCGAAAGAGAACGCCTTGGGGAACTATACTAACATGCTCGGGATGCTCTGCTCCAACATTAGCTAATTTCCTTAATTCAAACATAGACGGATGGTCACCAAAAAGACCGTAGAGACTACTCTCCTTGAAGACAAGAAGGATAGACCCAATGGGGGCCATGGCTGTAACAGCTTCACCATCTCCCTGACCTGCTTCAAACCATCCACCCTGAGTATCCTTTGTAGTTGGATCATGCATAACATCTCCGGTACCTAGGGCAGAAAACCATACTCGTGTTGGATATTGGTCATCTGCATCCAGAGTCTTGCCGGTAGCAAATAGCCTATTCTTGGCAGTAGCAATAATGGTACAGCCATCAGGTATAGTTGTGCGAGAGATATCTGCACCAAAAGAAACAGCAGCAACGGCATCTGATATATTGTCGTCAAACTCTGTTGTTGTATTATTTGTTAATGTCTTTACGAGAGTCCAGTCGGAAACTGCCCCTCCATATCTATATATCTTCCTCTGAGTAGTCTGTATTGGGGTTGTTGCATCCACGGGAACTGTTACCACAATCTGCTTTTCATCCACTTCCAAGCCCGTACTAGCAGCTGAAATTGGGCCTTCCTGACCGAATCCATCTATTCCATCTGGTGCAGTGCCAACGAATGTAACTCGATATTGATACGTTCCATCGAGAACTCCCGTAGCGCCTCCGCCTTTCTCAGCTGTTGTGGGTGCTGAGGGGGTGGGGATGCCAAGAGCATATAAATCAGTACCATCTGTCTTCTGCAACTTCCCAGTATTTGTAACTGCGCTCGTAATAAACCAGTTACCTAATACAGCAGACGTCCGAGGAACACCTAAGAGAGTATCTACTTCAGTGGTTGCGGGCGAAGCTGCTAATACTGTAGTGCGATGCAGCTTTCCATTAGATTGGACTGTCCACATATTACGGGCATGCTTGGGAACTGAAGCAAACCACGCTTTCTCCATGGTCTGCCCGCCATCCAATGTAACAGCCTTAACCAAAGCAGGAACAAAGGCAGATTCAAGGGCACCCATACGTATGCGGATATTCTGGAGATCTTTAAACTCTTTCTCCAGTAACCAAGGAGCAGTATCTGAGTTAATGCCACCCGAGATATCAGCAACTATTGGGCGTCTATCTTCAGGCATATTATCCACTCACCTTAATAGCCGTACTTCTTTTCGCCTCCGCCCTTCTTCCTCTTCTTTTGCAGCATACGAACACGTTCTGCCCGAGCAGCCTGCTTGCCCTTCTTTGTATATGGATACTTCTTACCGCCTACCTTAGGCATATCGAGACCTCCCTATACGTGAGATACGTTGTGCCCTTTTCTTTTTCTTAGAAGCCAGACTTGGAGAACCCGATCGTGCTGGCGCTGTTGGTCTTCCGGAAGTTGTGGGAGGTATACCGGGCATCATTACTCTCCCGGCAGGCGCTGATGCTAATGGTCGGGTTGCTCTGCGCTGCTTTGCCTTATTCCATGCTACTCTGATTTGCTCACGATGCTTCCCAGTAACAGGTGGAGTATATATAGGACTAGACGGTCTACCCGGCACTGGCCTGTTTCCAATTGGCGCACGTGCAGAGGGTGCTGCTTCGGGTCTTTGCCCTGCCAATGGTGTTGGTGTTCGATGTGGTCTAGGAGAGAAAGGGCGTGTAGCTCTACGTTCTGCTGCAGGATCTGACCTGAAACCCGGAGTAGTCAATCTACGTTCTGCTATGGGCTGGCTAGCAGGTTGAGGGGCAGCACCGTTCCCCATATTGATGGAGATATTGAAAGGACTTTGGGATGGGGGAGCCTGAGCAGTTCTGGTTAGGCCAGTTTCACCATCAAATCTATTCATGCGCCCCAGACCAGTTTCACCATCAAATCTATGAGCACCGGGAGAGCCGTATTGAGATACTTGTTGTCCGATACCCCGTTGCCCCTTTCTTTTAGCTTCTAGTAGTTTCTGAAAGATTGATCCTCTGCCGCCCATTCTCATTTTGATTTCCTCCCACGCTTAGAAGTTTTCTTCTTGCCAAGACTCTCCCGTAATATAAAGGAATAAACATCTGCTATCTTCGGCACAGCCAGATTCAGCGTCTGGAAGAGTTCTGGCTTCGTTCCTCCCGGAGGACTCATATCTCCTACCTTAGTGATAAAACCCTGCAAGAGCTCCTGTTCTGGTGTACTTAGACCTGCTAAGTTTTGTCGTTGTCGTTTTTTACTTGAAAGATTTCTAAGGAAAATTCGATTACCTTCTGCCTGTTCCTGACGAGCTCTGGAAGCCATATAGATCCTCCTAAACCATATTTCTTGGGCTAGTGCCCAGCTTTCTAGCCATCAAAGACCGTTGTTTATTCGTAGTACTCATTCTAGATCTAAGTTTTAAACGACGCAGACGTTGAGATAGGCGCTCAGTACTACGCCTTCTTTGAACCCTACCTGCGGGAAACCGTAGAAGACGTGAACTACGCTGCGGCCTCGGAGCCCGGAGCAGCCGACTGCGCTGACCCAGCTTGATTCCCGTTACCAGACTTGGAATTTTGCGAGCCACCTTCTCCTCCTTCTGCTTCTGCCTGAGCTTGCTGCTGTTGCATTTGAGCTGCCTGCATATATGCTCTTAGTATATCGATTACATCGGATGCGCTTAGTTGTGGGAATGTCTGAAGTATGTGCTTCATAACTGGTAATGATTGTGGCGGAACCAACGGGACTTGGGTGACAAGTTGGAAGAGATTCATCATATCATTTCTATCCTGAACACGATCTGAAAATGCAGAGGATCCACTATTAACAAGTAGTTCTATTGAACTTGGCAGGCTATCCATTGGTACCTGAATTGGCTGACGCATCCCCGGAGCCATCTCCTGCACAATAGTCACCGTAGAGTTCTCGAAACGGTACAAGTCATAAAGCTTTCCTGCTAACTTGCCCATCGTTTCTTCCAGTTGTCGCAACTCCATCTGTCCCCTTACACCCGATAGGCTAACTAGCTGGGATACCTCTCCCATTGTATGACGACCAGCAGGAGCTGACCCTCTATGATAGTCAAGAATAGCAGCAGCTTCATTGAGATACTGTTCAGCCTTCCCTATGCCTGCAATAAGAGCATCAGGAACAGGAGCTGACGGAAGCGGTACAACTGAATTAACTGGAGCATTAGACCTCATCTCCACCCCAGCCATTACGGACGGTTCCGTCAGGGCACGACGCCCCTGCTCTGTCATAGTATTCTCTGCATATGCAAACTTTGGAACAGAGCGAATTGAATGCGCCACAAAGACAGTAAACAGTCTTGCCAGTAGATCCAAGTGAGGTTCCATCAGAGCTATGTCACCCTGTGGATGGAACTGGTTGGGAACGTGTAATCCTGTCAGCATGACATGGGGGAAGAAGTCCTCGTATGGATACGGATCATTTTCCTCGTAGAGAACAACATACTCATTCTCTTTCGCAGCAAGACCATCCTGTTCCCCGCGAGGAGCAAGGACTGTATATTTGCGTCTCGTAAAATCCCACATCAAAAAGACAGGATACAGGACTTCGGAATTCTTTTTGTGTTCTTCAGCTCCAACACTTGCCCTGCCATGCGATTCATCCCCGCTTGAGGCCCCGGTGGGTAGTGCTGTAGTGAGAGTCTCTAGCCTACCATGCCTTCCAACCTTTTTAGTATTCTTCCATCCTGCCTGACGCATAGCATCTAGGCTATCCTTGTCCATCCAGACAAGCTCAGCCAGCCATCTTAGTGAGCCCATGTCAGGTCGATCTGCTGAGGTATCATAGAAGAGTCGCGTGGGAGGAATAGCTGTTGCCTTCCCCCGTTGGGTCATAATATCTCCCTTGGCATTAAAGACCCGATCCCATGATGGTTTAATGAGAGAGTAACCATAGACCCTTCTATACGTATCTGCTTCCCTAATTGCTTCCTGCGCTCCAGACTCCCTCCATATCCTACGCATAGAGGATTGGATTAGAAGAACTTTTGCAGGATCATATTGGGATTCGTCTAGGATAGTAGCGCTAAATGTAGGTTCCTTTACAGTCAACGCAGACGTCTTGATATTGATAAAGGATGTTCCTAAGTTAAGACGGGCAAAGTAATACCGACGCATCTCCGCCATGTCCCCTATAGATAAGTTCATACGTAAAGCATCGTCGGGGTTAATTGATGCTCCCATAGAACCGGTATCTGAACGATAGATACCCTGCCAACGGCGGTACTTAGGCTCTAGCTCCTGATCATAATAAGTGATCCCGCTAGAGATCCTTTCCCACATTCTATCGTTATAACTTTCTTCGGGCATTATCCTCTCCTAGATTTCGGTGTAAGTATGCCACCAAAAGAAGCTCCAAGATCGTTTTGCATCGCTACGCGTAACTGATCGCTCTGACTACTCGCATTCATAGTCCTCTTCCATAGATCTAATCCTTCCTGAAAAGCAGTATTGGAAAAGGCTGCGCCCTGTTTCCCTAGAGCGTCTGCTCGGGAATATGACCGCACAAGGGCAGCCGTCGAGGCAGCCGTTCCGGCTATCTTAGCCAGACTTGCAAATTGATCAGACCCGAGGAAGTCAAAAAATCTCTTGAATATCCCCGGCTTCTGGGCAGCTGTAGCATTCTGAAGTTCTCTCGCAACCGTTGTGGGATCTGTTGACAAACTGATGGGTGCGCCACTTACTTCACCATGCAGCACGTCAGAACCTACTACTTCACCATCAGGCCTTCTACCTGAGAAACGGGTTCCTGAATCGCTCCTGCCGTTACTGACTTGCTGGTATCCGTCCCCTTCTCCTAGAGATGCAGTATCCGCACCTTTAATAAATCCACCCCACTTACCCTTCTGTAGACCTTTGAGAGTCTGATTGATTAGCTTTGTACCTTTCTCCTTCCCAAATCTTTCCATAATATCACTAAAGATGGCTTCATCTTTTCCACCCTTGAGAATAGTAGATAACTTCACTCCCTTCTTTACTCCCTCTCCCATAATAGGGGCGAAAGAAGCTGTATGCTGTGCGCCGATTGGCCCACTGTAGAGGCCGGTCCTTTTTCCAAGCCGTCTCACAAAATCTCCAACATCTCCTCCCTTACCCGGTTTGAGGAGCCCACCGAATCCCAGTCCCTTGGCTAGGCTTAGGTAGGGCGCTACCTTACCGATGAGTCCTCCCCTACCTTTCATGAATCCGGAACCCACAGACATGAGTAGTCCGGGAACTCCTCCCATTAATATTCCGCCTAACTGCATGAGACCTTTAAGTGGCTTTTTACCAAAAACTCTTTTGACAACACCGCCAAGAGCTCGCTTAAAGAATCTACCTATCCGTAAGTCACTCTCATCGTCAGAGCTTGCCTTAGCCTGACGTCGTTCTTTCTTCGTACGAAAACTACGACGATGGAATCTCACCCTCATATCTATCGACCTCCCACTGCCTTAATCATCGAAGAACGTCCAAAAGCGTAACCAGCAATAGTTCCTATTAGCCCTATGCATGAAGTCATCAGATGACCATTAATTCCCTTCGATAAAGCCACAATTGCGATTGCAGTGATCGATCCAATCATAAACATGGCTAAAATTAATCCCCTGATAGTCATTCTTTCTTCACCGTCCTCCATTCGGATTTGCATAATTCCCAATTAGTTAAAGCAGAGAAATTCTTAAAAGCATCGTCGTTCGATCCGAGAGGAAATACTATATGATCAGGAGATACAATCTTCTCCTCTGCTAGTTTTATCTGGGAAGTAGCCTTTCTAGGATCTTTTTTGTGAGATTGTGTGAGCGTACAAAAATGCTTACCCGTCAAGCGAGAAACTGTTTCTGTTTCGATCACATCGCACCACCACAAGTTAGCATGCTTCTCTATGCCATCCTCTATCCAAACAGGTTCCAGATTTGGTTGCTCTCCAACTAACATCTTAGAGTAACAAGACCATCCTCCTTTCCAGTGTATGGGAGCTCCTTCTAGTATATCATAGATCATTTCTTCTATATTGCCCGGATACAATTCGTACATGCTAGGTACATTACAATGCCTCATCTCAGCTATTAAATTCGTAGCAAGAGCCTGACATCCTTCTTCGTCCTTGCTTACTGTAAGGCCCATACTAATAGGACCAGTCCAATTTTGATCTATCAGGAAGGGAATGATCTTCTCAAGAGTATTAGTATACATAGGACTATTGGGACTGATAGAGCATACTGATCCTCCCAGATCCAGCAAGGGAGCCGCAATTGGCTTGCCTTCATGAAAGAGTCCTATAATGTGTGCCCTAAAACCTTTTGGTAGAGTGCTAATAAAGATTGGAGCCTTCACTCTTGTTCTATGGCACAGTTCGTCCAGCCACGTACGCGTTGACTTACTAGAGGGGAAGATAAAGTAGTTCCCATTTACTACAATCTCATTACCTGTACCGAAATCTATTTTAAGGAAGTCGAAAGCATCCTGAATGCTATTCATTGTAATAAGGGGGATTGAGGAAACTCCACATTTCTGAAACAATATTCTAGCTTGGATAGCAGAACGCTGAAGATCTGCAACTGACTTGGATTCCCTGCCGCCGCCGAGATCGGAATCGAAATCTAACGCTGAACGATATATATTACCCTCCAGAAGATGAGGAATAGCAAAGGACTGAAAGCCATCCGTAATTAAATATTTATCATTTGACGACATATCTGCCTCTCGTAGCCACTGGGATACCTGATCCTGTACACGATATTGAGGCATATTCTCCTGATCCCCGTACATAATGTAATCTCCCCAACAGAGAATATCTGCCCGATCATGTAGCTTGCGAGCTACTGCTAACCCCTCAGATCCTCCAGTAATCCATAGTAAGCTCTTTGTATCATTTATCATAATTAGTTCCTAATACTGCCTCGGACTGCCCGCAGGTTCAGGCTTCCCTACTGTTTCTTGTGAACCTGTTTCTTGTACCCTTCGCCCGCCACGCCTGACATCATTCCTCGTCTCGAAGGGTGGAAGTTGAGTACCACCACTGCCTCCACTTCTCAGTGGTGGGCGTAGACCAGTATGAAAGGAGGCATGAATTGATGTTCCCTGAGGCCGGAACCCATTATTCCATAGCTCCTCTGTTAGGGTGCCATAATTATTCTCGATCCACTGATCTGCTTTCTTCTTTCCTAGTGTAGCCTGTAATAGCTTATAGGCACGCGTTTCTTTCTCTGTCCCTGTCTGCGTCTTGTCAGGATCTTCGTATTTAAACTTACGAATACGTATATCCTTTTCTAGTTGTCGCTCCTCCGTCTTCGGATCTCCCTCTGCTAGCATGGCTTCATAAGACCGAACTGTTTCCCGATCCCCTCTCAAATCGCCTGAAGTGCTTATCTTATCGATCTTATCCCTTACCATCTGTATTTCTTGTTCGGCCCGTGAGGGTTTGGGGAGTCTAGCAGATGGATGATGCTCTATAAGCTGGCCCTGCGACATCTCCAAAAAATTCTCCCTTGCCTGCTTCGGAGGTCTCACCAAATCCCTTAAGTCCCCCAGCTTACCCTGATAGGGTTTTTGTTTCCCGCCTCCTAAATATTTATGCGTTAGCTTTCTGGCCTCTTCCTTCTCATCCCTGAAGCGCATCATCTCTATGATGCTTGCAACTCTTCCCTCTGTCCTCAACTTTGGATATGCATCTCCAAGAAATAGCTTCGCCATATCATCAGTAACTTTCTTCCTTTTCTTCCAAGCCTTTTGCAATGTTTCCATCTGTGACAACTTATGCTTTGCTTTATGTAAGTCGGCGTCAACCTGTCTAATTTTTCTTTTGGCATCTATTACATTCCCCGGAGTGTCAATAGCATCTCTGGAAACAGGATTTCCAGATAAAATATGGGTTGTGGCTTGATCCAGCATGCTGACGAACTCTGGCCACGTCCCCGTCTCCCCTTTCCAATCTTGTTGGAGGCTAGACAAAAGGGACAAGGTATTTATTGGTTGCTTTTCTGAATCCCTAACTGAAACCCCATCGATGGCTAAGAACGTCCGTTCAAGGTCGTCAGATTGCTGCCGAAGATTTTCTGATATCTGTCTCCCGGAAATTCTTTTGACATCCGATTCCAGTATTGTGTTGAGCTTTACTAACAGATTCTGTGCTTTCTCTTGAAGCCGGGAATCATTAGGATCCTTCACGATGGGAGCATTTACATCTAATGGATCTAGGGGTTGGAGTGTGTCAAAAGCTCGGAGTAGAGGATCGTTTGCATAGTCATCCTCCTCACCCCCCGTAAGAGCAGCTGGCTGATAAGCTGCATTATCACGATTCGGATCGTATGTAAGATCCGGCTGAACCCCTGCTGGATTGTTAGAGGGATTATAAGAAGCAAAGTTAAAGCCTCCTACCCGATTTAGTGTAGGAGCATTATTCTGCATGCCCTCCAGAGCTACCTGTAGAGGGACAGGTTGTGGAGATGGGCCCAATAGAGCTGGCTGCGGAGGGTCTTTTGGACCACCCGGATTAGCGGGATTCAATTGCAGCCAGAGGTCTGGATGGTATAAACGAAGAGAATTTTCTCTCCAACGTGGGTTTACCTTATCGTATCCATGTTCAAACTTTCTATCCGAACCTTCCTCTAATTTGCGTAATGCTTCCGAAATATTTCCATATTGCTTTTTAATTGTAGCGTCGAGATCCAAGTTTTCCTTGTCTTTAATAACCTTCCGAAATTGTATTCCATAGTTACGTGCATCATCAGCAAATGATTTTTGCCGTACTCTTAGATTATCTAAAGATTTTCTTAATGCCCCCTTACGCGCCGCGATATCATTTTGACCTATTGCATCTGCATCTGCTATTGCGGCATTGACCTCAGCGAAAATCAACTGCACTGCTTCTCGGGTCTCGGGATCATCCGCGGAAATCGTAGTGGTAGCCTGATTTTGGTATGCCCCTAACCTCTGTGCGAACGTAGCAAAATTATTTTGAGTGAGATTGTGAATTTCTCCCTCTATTGCACTTATGGTATTTTCTGTCTGCATAGCAAGGCCGGCGCTATACTTAAAAGCCTGTAGGTAGCTTCTTTCATCCTCGTTCAAGTGGCCATGCAGGCTAGTCTGTCTCTCAAGAATGGCGTTTGCTTGCTGAATAGCAACTCTAGAATTTGCTTCTCTAGCTGCCCTCTTAGCAGTATCGCTTCTTTCGCGGGCTTGTAAAATCTGAAATCTATCCCTTACTACTTGTTCTACAAATTTTGTCTGTGGAAAATTCTGTATATAGAAATCAGCTCTATCCTGATAAGCTGGAGATAGTGGGTCATGTACAGAACTCTTAATATACTGATTAACAGCTCGATTTCTCTGCTCTTGTGACAATCTTTGTCCTGTCCCTACTGCACCTTCTGCACCCTCCCGACCAAACATCTGGTAAGCCTTGGAGTGTACATATTGGCTATAAGCATATTCTGCTACCTGATTCTCTAGCTCCTCATCTGGCTTTCTTTGAGCATCATAAATATCTAATTCAACATTATATTTAGCTACAATATCTTCATATTTTTTATGATTATTTATCAACTCTTGAGATGCTTCTTGGTGCGGTGCGCCGCCCGTTTCCGGATCGGACTCAACCGATGCATTCATTTGTGCATGAAGTACTGTTAAGATAGGACCTATTTCTGCTGCCCTTCTCTTTTTAACATCCATATACCCCTGTCTCTCCGTAAGGTTATGTAGAGCAATTTTTGCATTAATAGCGCTTGCCTGTGCTTGTGCGCTTCTTTGCTCTTGTTCTACTAGACGCTCTTCCTCTTCTCTTTTTCCTCTTTGAAACTCTCCGCCTGCTATTCCTAATCCTCCAAGCAGGGTTCCTAAATTCATCTCCGATCACCTCCTTCTTATCCTTACTATGAAGGCTCGTATGTGAGTGTATTTGCATTTGAAGTCGAAGGCTTCTTAGCAAATAAGCTTCCCCAGTTAGCCATGCCTGAAGAGGCTTGTTTCATCATTTCTAGAGCAGCTTTCTGAGATGCTTCGTTGCCACTCATCCCTGCCTGCATCATAGCTGTTGCTCCTCCCATCTGGATCCTCTGCTGTTCAAGTATGGATTGTGCTTGTAGGGCTCTCTGCTTCTGGGTATAATCTGCAACGCGTGTACCAATATCCATCCGAGCCTTCATCGTCTGCTCACCTAGGGCTCTAGCATATGGCATAGCAAGGCCACCTGCCATAGAACTAACATCCATTCCTCTACTTCCCAATGTTCCCATAGCTTGCGTTAAACCAGTTTGAAGGGTTTGCTGTACAGCTCTAGCTTGTGGGAAGTAAGCAGACTCAAACATTTGCTGCACCGACTGGGGCTCTCCGGCAGGAGATACAGCAGCAAGAGCAGCGGGAGTACCGCTTGGTTCAGGCATTGGACCTCCGGGAGTAGGGTCTGTTACCGGTCTCTCTCCCATGAACGTCCCTCCTAAATTCTGCCAATCCGTGCCATAGCCAATGCCCTTCGCCGCCCCAGCGAATCCTTCAACGATTTGGTCATAGTCAAAATTTGTTTGAGGATTACCTTCTGCATCTTTGTACTTGAAAGAGAAGTCCCTCTTAAGCTGAGCAAGAATTTTATCGCCTTTCGCTGTATTCTTTCCTGTGCCTTTGATCTTTTCACGGAGGAAGGGTTCCAACTCATCCCACGTCCAAGTTTTCTTGACCGGCTTAGTGGGTCCTGCAGCCGCAGGGGGATCTTCTCCCGGATTAATTGCAGGGGTTACATCATTGTTGGGTTCAAGATTATTTTGAGTAGGCATAGGATCTCCTCCCGGAGGCTTAGCACTTAAGTCATCTGCCGTAGATGCTCCAATCTGACTAGTTAATATATTATTTATATCGTTAGATGATGGATCGTCGGCTTGTTGTAAAACTGGATTCTCGGGAGGTTTGTACCCTCCCGTAGCCTCGCCTTCCTCGTTAATAGTAAGCTTCTTCTCAGTTTGTACCTGAGGCCCCTGTCCGAACTTATTAATATACTCGTCAACTTCTACTTGCTTCTCTGCTGGAAAGCCCTGTTCTATGGGCTTCTCTACGCTCTGAACTGCAAGCTGAGTAGGGTCTTCTTTAACTTCAGGCTCTATCTTTGGAATAGGATCTTCCTTCATCTCAGGTTCAGGCTTAACTAGAACTTCATCCTTCATCTCAGGTTCAGGCTTAACTAGAACTTCATCCTTCATCTCAGGTTCAGGCTTAACTAGAACTTCATCCTTCATCTCAGGTTCAGGCTTAACTAGAACTTCATCCTTAGGAACCGTTTTGGCCTGTGCTACGGGAGGAACTTTAGTGGTAACGGTAGTAACTGGGGCTGTTGGCGTTACAGTTTTTGGCGTATCTCCTAATGCTTCTGGCTCTTGAGTTGCTAGCTTTGGGACTTCCTTAGACTTCTCCTCCTTTATCCTCTTCTGCTCTTTATTGTATACATCTTCTTTATAAAACTGACTACCATAATAGCTTATCTGTCTATATTCATTCGTAGATTCAAAAAATTCTCTTATCTCATGAGGGGTCTTGCCTCTAGCTCTCATCTGACTCTGCACTACTGCGAAATTATGCTGGAGGAAACCGTGTAGAAAATTTAGGGCATCTTGACCGTAGTAATATTTCCCTGACTCAGGATCACGATAACGCAATCGGCCTGACTTATCTTTATCAAGGCTGCCGGGAGTGCGCCCATACTTGGGTCCACTCAACTGAATGATGGCCATTGCGCTATAATACCTCCGTACATGCTCTACTTGAATTATACTGCACCAGAGGTAACTTCGTAATCATGCCAAGACAATACAGGCGGCTTTCAGTTAAGATTCCAACAGATCTTTTTAGAGCTGTTGAGCTCATTACGGGATACCAGAAAGAGGATGAACTAGCTGATTTTGTTGTAAAGTCTTTGCAGAATGGGTTAGTTCTATACGATACCCAGACTGGTAGCTTGCTCCCTCCATTGATACCGATAGAAGAATATCCAACATGTCCCATATGTCAAACTCCTGTTACTATTGAAGATCGTCCCAGTATGCCATCTGGCTACTGTATTACATGCATGAATGTCACCATGATGGAGGAGACAACTGATGATTCACTTTTACCAGTGTCAAAAGTGTCAGATAGCAGAGCTGGAACTGGACGTAACCCTAGCCACAATGAACTCCCAAGAATGTCCCCATTGCCACGAGAGTCTGAAAAGGCTCTACCTGCCTCAAAAGAAAAATCTTAGAATGAGAACCCCCATGCGCCACCAAGCGGCACAGCAAGACGCTATTGGGGAAGCTGTGTACGGACCCAAGGGAGAAGCGAGAGACTTGATTGATCAGAGACTCGCTTCTGGCGAGCTGGCTCAGGACTCTCATGATATTCCTCAAGATGAAATGTGGACCCCCTAGAGGGACATAGTACCGGAACGATCCCGCTGCCTTCTTTCAATAGTAACTGGATGCTGCAGCGGTTGGATATTCATCTCCCGAGCTCTCTCATTTTTATCTGCCTCATTCTCTTCTGCATTCTCCCGCAACCTCAGTATGTGACCAGCCCACATCTTATCGATAATATCTTTCGTGTCCTGTCTGCCGAAGAGAGTATATGCTAGCCGATTTCCTTGAATGATTTCCTGCTGTACTGATGGTGCGACCTGAGATTGGAAGTCATGGAGTATCTCTGGATCCCGTATGACGCCCTTCCATGCTAAGTGGGCTATAGATCCCTTACGAGGATCCCCAAATTTTTCAGCCAGACCTCTGTAGTATGTGAATTTAGAACGGAAACGATTAGCCCATCCCGCATACAGATCTCCGTGCTGGCCAAAGCTAAGTTCGGGAGAAAGAGCATATAGCATTGTAAAATTAAATATGAGATTACGGTCCATAGCGTTTCTCCAAACTTTCTCCATGTTACTATTATCTGCTAGTAATGCATATCGCGTCTCTTCATTTGTATATGCTCCTACATCCTCTATCGATACTCCAAGCTCTGAAGCTGCTTGTGATACGAAGGAAGTCATTCCAGATTCGGAAAGTTCTTTTAATGTATGGAATCTGCTACTTGTTTCGCTGGCTGTAAATGACATTAAGTCTACCGTATGAGGCTTGGCACTCTTCACCGTTAGACCCATAGCCATGTGAAGTATAAATTCTCTTTGGAAAGATTCTGACTGTTTTGATGCCCGCTGCAGAATATCTGACCAGAAGTGACCCCATATGGGATTATCTGCTGATATTGTAATCTGGTCTTGTTGTGCATCCTGCTCGGAAATTCTTAGGGCTGATCTTGCATCTAGGAAGCTTTCGATGCTTGACATGTACGGCGCACGCTGATCGGGTTCCAGCTTCCACAAAATACTTCTATAGAACTCTCTAGCCTCTACCCTTGTCATGCTTACGCCACCGGAAAGGAGGGAGGCAATCTTATCTGGACTGACACCCATAAGCCAATTTAATGTTTGATTTCCTAGATTTGCGTCATCCTGTCTCATCAATTTGAAAACTAATCTCCAGTTATTGTAATTACTCTTATCGTCAAATGTATTCGTTTTGGTAAATACGCGATGATTTAGATCTCCAAGGAACATAGTAGATCTGCCGAACCCGGCAGCTCTCATTCCCATTGTCATCTTTCCTGCAAGCTTAGCATTAAACATTCCACGGGCAGGACGTATTAGTGCTGGAGATAATACTGCTCCTCCCGGTACCAATCTAATTACATCGGTTAATCCCCTACGTCTCATTTCTGGATTATTAAGGAAAGTTCCCTGTATAACATTCTTTATCCCCGCAGTTGCATCCCAGACAAAGCTAACTAACGGACTGACGACAGATTCAGCCAAGGCTTGCTGGGACCTACTCTGCTTAAGATACTTCCACCGATTTGCCATTTCCGAGAACGTACCAAAAGAACCCGGAGGCTCAGCCAATACATTATCAACAATACGATCCTGAACAGCCTCCCAATTTAATTCTCCAGTTGGTTCTACGAGAGCCTCTCTATTCCTATTCGACATGCGAGAGTGAAGAGCTTGATTTTGAATCTCATTAAATACAAGATAAGTACTTGCAATGCCTAGCAATTTAAAGAAGGCTTGCTTGAATCCTTCGTTTCTTATCCGTTTTGCTTCTTCGAGCATGCCTCGTTTCTCAAGGAGGTGAGCCTTGCGTAAGGGTTTACGAATTAGATGATTATACATCTTATAGGATTGCTGCATCCCCCAGCTGCGTAGCCAATAGAAAGCACCAACCATATACTTATTTCCTAGAAGTGCTGGAGGACGGTCCAGAGCACCGTACCTATGATGCCATTCCAGAGTTTGCTCGGAGACAACAAAATCACGTAGGGCATTCATAGCCCATGCATGCGGATCTTTCCCCTCGGGGGCCATATTCTTATGAAGAGCATAGATTACTTGTAGATTTGTATGATCTCCTAGATCGGCAGTATCCATAATCCCATCTACGATTCTGGCATATGCCTTACCATCGGGAGTATCATAATTCTGTATCATTAACTCAATAGTATCTCCTAAGCCATTATTCCATCTGTCTAGATGCATTGAGCTTGTACGTGTTAGTGATGCCAATTCAGCTGACTCGTATCCGATTACGCGTAACCATTTTCCAGCTGCTTTTCCATGAGGGACGTTCATCATTTCCCCCATCCAGTTATCAGCAAATCTGTATATAGCTGCGACTTTAGCAGGATCTTTTAATAGATCATCTATATACTTAGAAGCACTCGGTGGTCTTACATACCCCTTAACGCCTGCCTTAACACTAGGCCATATAGCCTTCATCATGGCTCCAAACGTAGAGGTGAATGCTTTCATGCTGCCTTCGTCAATCCTCACCCTCTGTCCCTGCATTATAGGAGCTACGAATAAGTTCTCTAATAGGTTTTGTATCGAAGTACGATGACCGAAATATGCAGTTACGGCAAGACCAGAGAACATTTGGTCTAGGAATCCTCTACCTCGTAAATCCGCATAATAACCTAAGCGCTGTTCTGCGAATTGAGGAGGAGCGGAGACATGTCCTTCTTCATTTAATCCATCAAGACCAAAAGTAATGGGCAGGCCTTTTATCTTTGCATCAGCCCTTAGAGCCCAGAGACGATTCACAAGACTACGCATTTGTTGCATGTTCCGCTTTTCGCTAACATTTTCCCAGCTTAATGGTTGTGCGGATCCATGATAATTTCTCCATAGAGCTTTAAAATTACCAATAATTTTGTCTGCAGTACCTGCATCTTCTCCACCATGCAGGTCAGATATGAGATAGTTACGTGAATCCTTTAACATATTCTCAAATAAACCCCTCATGGAGGGGCGTTCTCCCGCATGAGGAGAGAACATAGCATCAAGAGCTTTGATCGTTTCTGGTGCTAGGTCTGAAATATGACTATTATTAGGATGAGCAAGAAATGCCTTCATTGCGGAAGCTGCCCGATACTCTCCGATTAGATTTGATGTGCTCTGCGAATATGTCATAAGACCTGTATGGGGTTCCTGTGTTGAAAGTACAAGTGTGATCCAGCGTGGCAAGTGAGATGTGAACTGGGCAGTACTTTCAAATACAACGGGAGTTGCGAGCTTGAGATCTTCGTCAACCTTCTTTGCTAATACAGCAGCAGGGTGAGCTTCATTATCAGGTTTTACCCTTGAAACTGCTTCACTCCATGTCATCATTATACGATGCATCCATTTAGACGGAGAAAAAGATACATAATTTTCTTTATAAGTTAATGGATCTTCAACAACGTCGAGATCTTCAAAGCGGAATCGCAAAATATCAGCATCTTCCATATGATTATGCATTTTATCCAATGCATGCTGGGATTCTTGTCTTGCATTCCAGATATCCTGAGCATAGTCCTGATTCTTATGAAGGTATTCAACTCTTGACTTCAACTGTTCATTTACCATAGTCATCGTGCGAGCAAATGTTTCGGCATCTATATCAAGTGGCAATAGACCTGTTTCTCCAGAGCGTCCTAATTCATCTGCATATTTCACTACTTCGATAGAATCCTTTAGCCATAGATCACCTCTTGGAATATCCTCACTAATTCTCACATCCCATCTTTCAGCATTTGGATTGAAGCCACTTTGAGAAAGAAGTGTATCTAATAATGCATCGTTAGTTGTCGGTCCAGCTCCAAGACCCCCTAAATCCTTATGCTTATCTACAATACCTTGCAACGTATCGTTAAGCCTTACGGATACTCTTGCCATCGCTGCCTTCAGCGGTACCGGACCACTATCGAGGCCGAAGTCATATAGGGAAACATTCCCTACATTAGTTGCTACACGAAGGAAGTGATTCCACGCATCTCCCAGAGGGCCTGCCTTTTCTGAAATATAATGAGAACCGGGAGTGAAGTACTGTTCCGTCCATCCTTTTATCGAGGGTCCTATCTGGGAGAAGAATCCAGTAGTATCTTCTGCATCATATCTTGTATCGGGTACATCAAATCCCGTTCCGGGGTCATCCACCCCCAACTGGTCCCCATCAGGCACGCGCACAGCACCATTACCATCCTCAAATTCTCCATGTCCCCCCATTTTAAATAATGTGCTCCCTTGCTCCCTTCTATAATTCTCTACCTCTCCTTCAATATGTTTATGATAATGAGCTAAATAGGGATCGTATTCATTTGATACGCGATTATCTGGCGTATCTTTTGCTAGTCTCTCAATAGCATCCCTGCCCATAGAAAGAACATACATCCTCATAGCAGCTGTAATTGGATTCTTAGCTTGTAGTTGTAAGGCAGCCTTTATTTGATCCTTCTGGTATTGGGAAGCACCGTAAGGTATACCTGAGGGTGGTTCAGGAAAGCGGAAGTCTGGATTTTGATTTAAGTATTCTTGCCGAAAACGCATTGCGCCCTCGGATAATCCTACTTCTCCAATAATACCAGTTTTGGCATCAGCTGGCAGCATCTCCAATAAGCTAGTAGTTTTTGCATAACTGTCATAGTATTTAGATAATACTTCTGCCATGAAATGAGTCCTACGCACATTATCAGGAGCATAATGCCCAGCCACTTGTTTTGGAAAACGTCCAGATCTATCGACATGGGGTAGGATTAGAGGAGATGCGGAAACGTCTACCCACTGAATTCCAAGTTCATCTAGCTCGGATATAATCTGACTATTAATAATATCTGGATCTTTTACTATTAAGCCACCCTCAGCTGCTTCTAGAGGACCCATTCTCTGTTCTACAACTTGCGAGAATACAGCCTCATGGTCATTTTTGAGAAGAAGTTCCTGTACTTGTGATACTGTCCAACCTTGTTCCATTAGAATATCTCTCGACATTTTACGCATTGCGCCCTTTGCTTCTTCAGATTCTAATATCTTCTGCATAAATATTTGATCTTGTTGTCTAGTAAGCTGCTCTCCTTCCAACTTCCGCCAATCCTCTATGTTTTCTACTCTCTTCCGTACATCTTTCATTACTGCCGCTCTATCGTCTTCAAAGAAAGCTATCGCGGGCAAATCCTCTACTATTGGCCTTCCTTCTGCATCAAGCTGAAGAGTATTTTTTTGCACAGGTTCCAGCAGAAGAAGAACTTTCTTCTTTGCCTGTTCTGATAAGCCTTCCCATTTTTGACCGAACCAGCGTGGTTGCTGCTGGAGAGACCCGTCCGGGAGAGTAATGCTCAGCGGGGTGCCAGTACTCCTATCATCAATTGCTGCATGTACAGCATCTATCAAGGATGGCGGATTATGAGGCATGGAATATGGATGACGCCCAGCACCCGGCTCCATTTCCATTTGAACACGTAATCTATCCCAGCTATATCCTTTGGTCCACCGAGGACGACTTTTCTTTCGCAGTTCATGCCATGTTGAATGCTTAACTGCCCGTTTAAGGAGGAAAGAAAACATATTCCATCGTCTCTGGAATGGTACCCAGTGATCATAAGCCCAAGATGCTGCAGGTGATTTTGTATTAGCGTCAGGAGATGCAAGACTCTTTCCTTTTGCGCCTTCCCAGAGAACAGAATTGGGATTTGCAAGTTCATCTATAACTCTCAATATTGTATTCTTTGAAAGACTTTCAAAGCTCCTTCCCCCTGCAATATCTGGAACGTCAACTGTAAAGTCGCTTACTTTAACACCGGGAGCAGGAGGCACAAAGACTCCATTAGCATCCACGGGAAGTTGTCCATGTTCGTGCAATTTGGGCATGGGTTGTCCGGAGATTACGTGGCCGCTTGCATACTGCTGTACAAGCAAGTTTTCCATGAACATTCCTAATGTGTCTGCGCTAACAAATTCTTTATCTTGAGTCCATGATGCTTCTATAGGTGAATGGAGTAGTTTGGAGAGATGCCTAGAAAGTCCCTGTATAGTGAGCTTGTCTTTAGGTGAAAGACCGTCTCCGTGGAAAGGACTGTTCCCATGCGCTGCAGGCGCGAGCTTATCAAGCAACCCATCTACATATTTTGTTATTTTCCTTGCATCCCTGAGCGTAATTCCCAAATACTCTCTATCCGTCATATGTGGCAGCATCTCATCAATAAGCATCAAAAGGCCTTCATCTTTATAGGCTTGCTCGGTAGAAAGAGAGGATTCTTCTAAGGCAAAATATTTAGTAGTATTTGCTACTAATACATCGTCTGGCATAGCATCTAAACGACTTTGACCTTCAGCAAAAAGGTAAAAAAGATCTATTCCAGTAATCCCTTTTAATTGCTCTGCCTTGCTTATAAAGCTTTGTTTGGGTGCTGACTTATTACGGGCCTCATCATGGATCCATCCAAGTAAGATTTCTCTAATTCTATGGGCTGGAAGATACACCGTCTTCTTTTCATCAAATTTCTTTTTATTTAATACAAAGAATCGATTCAGCGCTTCCTGATTCTGATCATCTTGAGGATTATCCATATTAAGAGAAATAGTATCAGAGACACTCTCTGCATTTAATGTCAATGCATTGATACCATCCTCGGGAGCCATATCTTCCATTCCAAGAGCAGAGGCACCATGCATCATCCCTTCCATCGATTGCTGTCGGACCTGTTGCTGGTCTTCGACATGGACAATAAGGGTATCAAGAACCCGATCAGCGATGTCTTCAGAAACATCACCTAGAATCGCTTCTTGCCTTTCATGTAAACTATTTCTTGCTTCTTGGTATTTTTCCCTAGCTTCCACAATAGCTACTTGCTGGGCATTTTTATCTAGATTCTTATCTGGTGACTCATATGCAAATTTAAACTGTGCATCTGCAGTCTCTGCCTGTTGAGCTAACTCCAGATATGTTATTGGCTTTTGATGTCTAGATGCGGCATCGCGAACAATGGCTGCGTCAACATCGGGGAAATGGGTGGCTCCCCACTTATCCATATTGTCTCCAAGCATACCCTGATATATCCTAGATGCAGAAGGAGTATTGTCTATTGTTCTATCCGCCAGTGTTATATTTTCTAAAGTAAAATCTTTATCGAAAGCTATTTTCATTAACGCTTCCTTACTTGGCGTCTGATCTGACTTTGCAATATAATTTATCATGCGCGTAGCAATAGCTTTATCGATGTCACGAGTTATAAATTTATCCAGAAGTAAATTCTCTGCATCAATAATAAATTGGTCCTGATTCCCTACTTGGGCACGAACCCACTCAGCAGCAGCAACCCATTGTGAGGAGACATGCGATTTTGCAACTCGACCTAACTGAGAAACTGGGCCACGAATCTCTGGCAAGTCATTCCCCTGTTTGTCTCGCAGTATGTGAGACACATCAATATCTGCATCAAGTATAGTAGGGTTAACCTGATCATCAAGTGTGAAGTTATGCAGTACATTGCTAAAGGCAGACTCGATCTTATTAAGAGATGCTGCTCTCCATGTTGATATCGCATCCGAGAAGTAAGAGAGATACAGTTCCTGATCTGCTTCAAAGGCACCATACGGATCGTGAAGAACGCGCATAAGAGATTTCATGCTTTTTCTGTTAAGTAATCCGCGACTGGTAAGTGGCAGATAAAATGCGTGGTTAAAACCAGCACTTCGTGCATCCGGAATAGCATTATCACGCATCCAAGTTACATAAACTCGTGTAAGCTGCTCCTGAAATATCTCATAGTCTAACCTCTTAGACGGCAACTTAAGTGCATCTTCCATATCAAGCATGGAATATTTAGCGAGTATGGTGTAGTCATCCATATGATTACTTACAAATCTTCTAATATCATCTCCCATATTAGAGGCTTGAACAAATTGGGCAATTGGAACTGTAATGGAATTTTTACTTACCCATCCACCCTTTCCATATCTTTTGGCTGTATCTCCTAATACATTGGAAAATTCAACTAGAGGTTCGGAACTTTGATATATTCTCTTTCTTAATTCAGGATTATCCAGAGAAGACGCAAGCACATAATTAAATATAGACTGGACTGCGCGTTGAGTTTCTTGGGAACGGCCATGACCCAAATACATGCCTTGATATGCAGCCTGCTCCTCCGGATCCGCCTCTACTGCAAGAATCATTTGAAGCTGAGCCCGTGTGAGATCTTTATTTGCTACGCCAAGGCGCTTGGATACGGAAGGTGGCATATCCACGACGTTCATAATCCCACTATTCCGTCCCTCTGATGTGTCCCTCCACCTCAGAAACATATTCAGGAAACGAATAGAATCGCTCGACAGTGCAAAAGCCCCCGGATCTTGTTCTATCCCCTGATCATCAATCTCTTTTAGTTGACGGTCGATTTCGTATACTTTTTCTTGAGCTTTCTGTATTTGCAAATCAGTAACATCTCTCGGCTGTTTCATAACAGAAAGAGATTCTTGTAGGGCCCGGGCATTCTCCAATTCTATTTGGTCTGCCTTAATAATCTGAACATATTTTTTAGCTATCAAATTCGCAGCTATACCCTTTTCGACATCAGTTAGTGGACGTTCCTCAATACTATCATTAAGCTGTGCTAATTCTTTTGCAGTAATCTGGTGCCAATCTGTAGACCTTACTCCCTGCCCTCTCCCTCCCGCCTTCTCAAGCGCCCAATCATTCATCTTTTGAGCCCAAGCAGTTTGCTCTTCTAGATCTACGACTTCTAGTTCCCTTCCCTGATACGGGAATACGGGGTCAAGTTCTTTCTGAAGATCTGAAAACCTTGCTTGTCTGATCTCTTCTCCCGTAACTGGATTCTGATATAGCATTTCAGCTATCTCATAAGCCCTTAGTCTTTTCTTATATCTGTCATTATGGATTTCCATAAGAATAGGTTTAAGATCCTCTGGCATCTGATGCGTGGTTGCATCTTTAAGGGATTCAAGAATGCCCAATTCCTCTATGAATACGTCTACATTCCACGTGTGCCCCTCGGCAGGCATCCTTGCAAGTGTCCGCTCGTAAGCTCTATCAACCTCAGTACCCAATCTTTGCTCTGCAATAATAACGGCCTTATCGGACTCTTCAACTCTTGATCGGAACGAAAGGTACGCCTGTCTTTTTTCATGCAACGCTCTTAATGCTGAGGAAGTCTTCTGTCTGGATCCTCCATCCCTTAATATTCGTTCTCGTTGTGCAGCTAATTTTATTAATTCTGGATCAGTCTTCGGATCTTTCCCGATATTCCATGAGTTTGCCTCTGCAGCTAGATAAATAGTACGGACCAATTCATTAGCATCATCAAAGCTTAATTGACCCTCATTGACCCAGTTTGAGAAAGGTTGGGCTAAACCAAGCTCAGGTGTAATCCCCGGATATGGAGGGCCTTCCAATCCTTCGCCTTTCTCTGCTGCTGCAAGAACGTGAGCATCAATAGTTTCAAACTGTTTAGCTTGTTGATTTAGGTTATGGAGCTCGCTCTCAAATCTTGCCATAACATCTTTCGTTTCAAGAGTCTCAGAAAGTACGGTCATAGACCTTATGAGTTCACTATAGCGTTCCTGATAGGTCTTTCCAAGAACATTTATAGCATCTAGATTATATGAAAGGCGTGAAAAAATCTGCATTTGCTGAGTTGGATCTCCGGGCCACTCCTTAATTGCTGCTAAGTTCTGCCTTAGCATATCCATGCTTCTTGCGAAATTTAGCCTTGGGATCTTATGAATGAGTGGTGCTGTAGTGCCTAGCCTATCGAAAAGAGCAGCCTCGGCTGCTTCGTCTTCGGCTGTAAAGAATGTTCGTGCTATTCTGTCGCCTCTCTCGTTCTTAAAAGGTTGTACTATTGTTCCGCCCATGTATTCGTAATCTGCACCTACCGCAAAAGGAGATATAGTTGGAGTCTCAGGCGCTGCTCCAGACTCCAACTCCTTAGCAATAGCCTCATTTGTTTCCACTCTTGCTAGCTCTTCATCTTGTTTTCTATTAAATCCAAAAGGTTGTTGTGCTTCCTGCTCTACGGCAGCAGCTACTGTGGGATCTCCCACTTCTTGAGCAGCAAGACGAGCAGCCTCTGCGTCATCGACATCTACAGGCTCTCCCTGTTGCTTCATTAATGTTCTTTCTTCTTGGCTTGTTCGCCATATCTCATTCGGACGTAACATAAGTAGCGTTTCTCGGGAACGTGCAGGGCTATCGGCTTTTTTATTAAATACGGGAGGATTATCTAAAACACGATGAAGCCTTTTATTGGGCGTGCCTATAATCTCTGAACCTTCATTAAAGCTTGAACCATAGAGATCAAAATTAAGAGTATCGCTAACTGTCACGACATCTGCTGTAAAGTCACTAACCAAACTTCTCTTTCCTATGGATCTTTGCTCTTCCCCACTGTATGCCCTTTTGACCAACTTACTATAGATCAATTCCATTACATCGCCTGCTGCTGGATCTTCCTTCTTTCTCAATCCAAGCATGTAAAACGTACTGTCATAGACACCGCGTAGCAAAGACATGATCTTCTGAATAAGGCTTTTTTGCTGTGGTGTTACTGCGCTCTTTAAGGCATCACGGAATAGTCGCCTCCCTATTTGCCACGCAAAGAACTCCGTAGCGCGATGCTCCGTAGCAATTCCATTTTCATTCATAAGTTTTTCAAATACTTCCGCATCTTTATTCTTCCATACTCCCAGATGATCTCGTTCTGTAAATGATAGATATAACTTACGGAATTCCAGCAAATCACCTTCATCTAAGAATCCTTCTAAAATATGAGCAGTTTCGTGAGCGAGAATATCTTCAACAACCGGACTATCTACACCGTATCTTTTGACAGTCTCCATTAACCGTGACTGTACATCGGACATCTCTCGTATATTAGTCGCTAACTGTTCAGGAGATAAACCAACAATACTAATATTCTCTGAGGTGTCTGTTGTTCCAAGAATACCCTTAATTGGTTTATTTGTTACAGCATCCCTGCTAATAATTTCCGGAGATACATGCAGAACGAAATCCCTTCCACCCGGTCCCTCGGTTGCAGCATAAATCAATGTAGTAAGTAATCGCCTTGCAACTTCACGATTTTGTGTCGGTGAAAGACCTGTCGGTATAACATCTCCTGATGGGGACTGTGCGATAAGAGGAGCGGCAAGTTTCACGCCAACCATATCTATGAATCTTCCTATAGCAGTACTAGAGGCTCTACCTTTTCCTTTTGGAACGAAAATCATCCATTGATCATGTTCGTCTGAGACAATGACAGTTCTGTCTCCGGATACCACTTCCCCACTACGTATTCCACTTGCCTCTGAAGGAGCCTCCCCCTCAACAAGGGCATGATTCTGAATATATTTTACGCGGATATCCCGACCCGTAACCATATGTCCTCTTGTCTGCAATTCTTGCCAGAAACCCTCAGTGGCAAGGGGGCTATCTGGCAAACCTATAACAGAGGTAGAGTCTTTCAGGCTAATTCCAGCTATATTCGTATCGTTAACAGGTCCCGCATATCCAGCATTTTCTACTCCATCGTTATTTATTTTTTGTATTCCTGCTTCGGGTGCACCTCTCCTCAACTCCTGAGTATTTTTCGCATTTTCGTTTCTTCTTTTCTCTATTTCTGCTGCTCGTTGCTTGGCGGCTTCGAGATCAGCCTGCTGAGCTGCGGCTATTGCCTCGGGCGTAACTGTCTCGGTAGCCTCGGTTTTGGCCGCATTAATACCAGCTATGAGACTCTCCTGTTCGGGAGTGGTCTCGACAGTAGTAGTAGTGACATCCTCAGGAAAAAGTCCAAGCTGGCCGGTTTCTGGCGGCGTTTCGTGGGTATCACTTACATTCTTTGGAGGCGACTCCTCAAGGAGATTGGTGGGAGGAGTATGCTCACCGGTGGCAGCAGGTTGTTTTTGGGTCTCAAGTAGGAGTGTTTGAGTTTCAGTTATTGTGCTCCTTCTAGACACATCCTCTTCGACCTCGGAAAGACCCAGAACTGTGTCCATCTCATCCTTGGTTAGGATATTTTCCTCTATAATTTGTTTCCTTACTTCATCGTCACTCATTCTCCATGCTTTCTGAAGATCAGGATCTCGTCCTACTGTATTGGGTTCCGTAAAGAATTCCTGAGGAAAAGTAAACGGCTCTGTGGATTTCAATTTTTCTAGCATCATCCTTAGTCTATCTAATTCCTCAGCATTCCCCGGCACATGTAATGTCTCATGAAGCTTCGCCATTTTGGTTATGAGAAAATCATGAGTTTTCTGATAAAGAGCAACATGACGTGTAACATGACGTCGCCCTATAGCATGATCTTGTGGTTTTTGTACTGTTGCCGTGGCTGGTCTGGATGGGCCGGATAGACCAGAAGGATCAGCCTGACCCGGAATGCGGGGAGGAACCTCATTACCATCCGCATCTACGCGGACAGTTTTACTATCAGCAAGGGCAGTACGAACATTATTGAGATAGGATTTAGCAAAGTCCCTAACGTTCTTCTCGTTTTTATAGCTTTTAGAAATAAGGCTCCTAAGGAAGAACATTCCATTATCTTCATTGGGTCGCTTAGGATGAGTATCTCTGTTCTGAGCTCGCGCTATATGATCTAAGCCATAATCGCCTAGCATATCTGCATCGAACTGCTCCATCCAATACATTCCTACCATTTCATTGAGAACTTGATCGTGTCCAAGATGTATAAATGTAGCAAAATCTTCCTCGCTTATAGAACCGTCCTTGCCAAGTCTCTTAGATGGGTCAGCACCATACGGATCTATGAGGACCTGATTCATTGTTGCTGTAGCGTCTGCCATATTACCGGGCATTACTGTCCCGGCATTCGCGTATGGGCTTTTCGATGAAAAAATTTTGCGCATATTCACGTCGTGGATTTCGGCAGTAGCCCTTACCGTAGACTCTCTAAGGAAATCATTAAATATATTTTTATGTTCGTCGCTAATAACTTTTGGCTGCCCATTCTCATCTAGTGGAAAACGGATGGCATCCGATATAGACTGAATTGCTTGGCGGAGAGGGTCATCTGCGGGTAGGTTTTGTGTATTTGCCTCTGCGAAGGCAGTAACCATATCGAATAAGCTGCTTCGCCTTCGTGACATTTGTCCTTCAGTGCCGAATATCGAGGCAGTTCCGGCGTCTGTTAGATCTAATCCCTTCGCAAAAGCGCCCGGAGCTTCCTTATCTCCGAATCCAAAGATACTACGAACAGCAGATCTTACCGTTCTCGCCCATGCTTTATCCTGTACGGTACTTGTCCACTGCTTAGCAAGGAAATTCTGGGTCTCAACTTGTTCATTTTCCCCGTCAACATAGTTCCTTTCAGCTGCTTTCTGCCTGATATCACGATCCCGATAAGGCTTTTCTGCGTGGTACTGCGCCTCATTAGCTATTGTTCCTGCCATCATCTTTGGACTGAGCAGCTGAGTGGTTGCATGAAGTCCACCAATAGAGCCACCCATCACTGCGCCCATCAGGGTTTGATGCGCTGCTACTGCAAAAGGTTCTCCTCGTGCAAGTTCTACTCCTCCATAAGCAGCACCGGCTAAGCCACCGCCGATAGCGCCTGCTGTAATAGAGGAAGAGAGAATTCGAGCCTTATCCTTCTTGGTTAATGTTGGTATGAACTCATCCTCAATCCACTCATTAAGACCTTTTTCTACATTTAATCCCTTGGCTGCTGCTTCATCTGCATGTTTTGCATATGCTGTAAGTGCTGAAGCACCCATCTTTCCAAGCATACGACGCATAGCCTTGAGAGCAACTACATCTCCGACAGCTCCACCGATTGTACTGGCGAGGATTCTTTCTTTATCCAAACTCTCTGCAGGTCTTGTTAGCTGAATAGCAGTCTCTTGCGTAAATCCAGCAGTAGCACCAATAACACCGTAGTTCTGGATAGCATCTATGTATTTCTTTCTTTTACTTACACCAGTACCAGTATTACCTATCTCGTTCTTAAGATATCTCCGTACCTGAGAGGCGTCTTTTACGAGTACCTGCTTACCCTTTATGGCCCCCTTAACTCTCGGATGTAAGGCAGCTACCGGATTAGTCGGGCCGAGATCCGACAGGGGAACATCGTAAGCCTTGGATTTATTCCATATCTCTTTAGCCTTCTTGTAGACCTTGGGGCTTTCCTTCTTCAGGGGCGCAAGAACGCCCAACATTGCCTCGTCTGTTGATGCAATAATCTTACTTCCGCGTCCTAATCGTCTCGCTCCCTTTGCTACCTTAACAGCTTGTGATCCCTTAACAATAATATTACGGAGTTTATTTATCCGCTGCATCGTTAAGGTCATAGAGGCGATCGCGGACGTACCGGCCGTTGGTCCCGCAAAGGCGGCTCCCGCAACGTTCAGGGCAATTCCTTCAACGATCGTCAGGGGAATGCCGGCGGCAACCTGCTTTGCGACGACCTTCATCATATTTTTACCGATATCTTCCTGTGCTTCAAGGAACTCTCCGTAACTTGACCTGTCTATCGCCCCGCGTTCGTCAATATATCTGTGATACTTCTCCGTATCCATCAAGTCTATAATGTCTACCTTCCATCTCTCATCCCTTGGGTCAAACCTTGTAACAACCAGATCCTCCATACCGCTTGCGACTCGGGCGTAGATAGAGGGCTTGCTGATAAGCTTGGTGCTCTTCGTTGTCTTAGTCTGCCATACAGGCTTTCCTGCGAGGTATTTACGGAGGTTGGGGTCTTCCTGAGGAATGCCGATTAAAGTACCGCGTCCCCATTCTATTCCTTGGGGATTCACCCAGTTATCCGTAACCTTACGAAGCCCGCCTAGTATTGGCGTACCCTTTAGTCGAAAAGGACGTGGTGCTCCCGTAGTGATATCGCTAGAGCCCCTAGCAAATCTCGGCCCTTGGCTGTCTGGACGTACCAGTGACGGCCCCCCGCCACCATACCGAGGAACTAGCAAAGCAAAACCTCCGCAGACAAGTCCTAACCTTAAGTTTACTGCATCTGCGGGACAAAGGGAACCCTCTAGTAACATAAAATTTTTTTTTAGAAAAATAAAAAGACATGGGACACGAATGTTTTATACGTCGCAGTATGTTC
>Ga0208030_1000462_pt1 | contig 27983 bp, 29 predicted proteins | sample MalvirDeepMed_M9_FD_184246 | JGI IMG/M metagenome (GOLD analysis project Ga0208030, IMG submission 184246) | Marine viral communities from the Global Malaspina Expedition - Malaspina viral metaG DeepMed_M9 (SPAdes) (version 2) | ecosystem: Environmental > Aquatic > Marine > Oceanic | place...
GCGCTGGCCGGTGCGGCGCAGCCTGCCAGCGGCCCGTTACTCAACGAGCCGCCCGCGCGTGGCTCAATGCTGGGCGGTTGAGCTTAAAGCGACAGCCCCTCAATTTGCGCTAGCAGCTGTTCCCGTCGCTCCCCCTGCTGGGCGAGCTCATAAGGCTTGGGAGTGCCGTTGCCCCACACCGGCGCGGGCCAGCTGGCGTCATCGGTATAGCGCACCACTAAATGGATATGTAGCTGGCTGACCACGTTGCCCAGCGTGGCGATATTGAGCTTGTCGCCCTGGAAGGCCTCTTTCATGGCCGCTCCCAGTTGAGTGGCCTCCTGCCAGAGCTGCGCTTGCTCCTCTTGACTGAGTTCAAACACTTCGCTGACCGATGCTACTCTGGGCACTAGCACCACCCAAGGGTAGCGAGCATCGTTCATCAGCAGAGCGCGGCAAAGCGGTAGGTCGGCGAGGGGAAAGGTATCGGCCTCTAAGCGTGGATCGATTTCAAAGGTTGCCAAACGGAGTGCTCCTAAGCCAAACGGTTAGACTAGCATCATAGCAGGCAACGGTTATGTCAGGGAAAACAGGCGAAATGATTAAAACCTGTTACGCTGAAAACACTCCCAGGCGGTAAGGCTGCCGCCGGAGCTTCCCGATGTTGAATGACTTGTTAAGGAGAACACCATGAAAAAACTACTGGCGACTAGCTTTATTCTGCTCATCACTGCGGGTGCTCTAGCGGGCTGCAACACCATTGCAGGGGCAGGACAAGACGTTGAAGAGGGCGGCCAAGCAGTACAGGACGCCGCGAGTTAAGGTTCGGTCTAACGGTTTATTGTACAATGTGCGGGCTAGGCAGCAATGCCTGGCCCGCACTGCTATCGAGACAGGGATTTGTGGAGGAAGGTAAACAATGACGCCAGGAAAGCTTTGGATGACCACCACTCAGCGCCATATAAAAGGTCTGGGCAGTGCGCTGGCCGTGATGCTGCTAGCCGGGTGTAGCAGCGCGCCCAATGAGTCCGCTGCGCCTAAGCCGCCGACGGTTGATCAAACCGCGCCAACTAGCCAAGCATGCGATGCCAGCGCCGTGCAGTATGCCATTGGTGCGCCCTTTGATGAGGCCAACGTGGCGACTCTAGAAGAGCAGAGTGGCGCTCGTCAGGTGCGTGTGCTGCGCCCCGGCACTGCCGCCACCATGGACTACCGCGACGATCGGCTCAATATTCACTTGGAAAGCAACGACATGATTGAGTCGCTGCGCTGCGGCTAACGCAAAATCAGCCATACGCAGGCGGCGCTCAAGCGTGCGCTGGCGATCCTTCGAGCGAGCCTTGAGCAGCCGCCCCTGGCGACCGCAACGGTCTAGCTAGTCGTAGCGATCTTTCCAACCCTGATGGCGCACCTGCTCTTTGAGCATGTCGAGCACGTCGTAAAGCACCTGTTCGGTCACTTTGGCGCTGGTGTCGTCGACGGTCAACCAACTGTCAAAGCTGGTGTCGGCGGTGCGCTCGACGAGTTGACGAAAGGCGGGGGAGTGCATGCCTTGCGCCATTTCATCCACCAGCCGCTGGGCGACGCTGCTGATAGAAGCTTGCATCGCGCTTGATGCGGTTTTTCCCATGGGTAAGCGGTGTAGTCGTTGAATTTCCGGGCTCTCCCGCAGCGTGCGGCTCACCAGATCATCGATGGCCGCCATAATGGCGGGGCGATTTTGCTGATAGGCTCGGCCTGCCGTGGCTTCCAAGCGCTCGGCAATTTCATGGATCAGCTGGGTTTTACGCGGCATGATCACCCGCTCGATGACGCGCTCGGTGAGCGAGTCGCTGGCCACGATCTGCTCCTGAACATTGCCCAGCAGGCGTAGCGCAATACGGTCAGAGAGTTCTTCCAGCAGAATATCGTAGTACTTGGCAAAAAACCGATAGACCGACCAGCGCGTCACGTCGATCAAGCGCAGCCGATGTAGCCGGTGCAGGAGCGAGATGACGCGAAACACGCGCAGCCAACGGAACCCGCTGAGCGGAATGCAGCCTAGTACGTCGTACCAGTGCACAAAGGGGTAAAAGAACCAGCGGTGATAGCGCCGCTCGGCAATTGCCACGGCCCAGCCCAGCAGCACATCGGCAATAAAGAAACTGACAAAGACCAAATCAATGGCAATAAATCGGCTGTGAATCGCCGTATCGTAAAAACGGTGAAAACCGGGCGTGATAGCGGCAATCGCTTGGTTGATCGGGCCAATCAGAAACAGCGAGTCAAACAGCAGCAGGCTAAGGTTAATAATAACGGCGGCGAGGATCAGCAGATCCCAGCCGATGTGCGCATACTCAACGGCCTTGGGCAGGTGGGGATAGCGCTGCCTGATGGGCATGATGACTCCTTGTCGTTGAAAGTAGAGCAGCGCTTAGCGCTGCTGGTGATGCTGCTGGGTCAGCTCCTCTTCGCGCTCTGCCTGCTTACGCAGCTTCTTGCGCAGCGCCGCCTTTTCGAAGCGCAGCTTCTGTAGCGGGGTCTCCAACGCCAGGGGCGGCACCCGGGCAGGTTTGCCGTTGGCGTCCACGGCTACCATGGTGAGGTAGCAGCTATTGGTATGGCGAATCAGCTTCTGGCGAATATCCTCGGCCACTACCTTAATGCCAATTTCCATGGAGGAGCGCCCCACATGGTTCACGCTGGCGAGAAACGTCACCAGCTCGCCCACATGGATTGGCTGTTTGAACAGCACTTGATCCACCGATAGCGTCACCACATAGTGGCCGGAGTAGCGGCTGGCGCAGGCGTAGGCGACTTCATCGAGCTTTTTAAGAATAGCACCGCCATGCACTTTACCGCTGAAGTTCGCCATGTCCGGCGTCATCAAGACCGTCATGGAGAGCTCGTGCTGGCCCGGTAAGACGCTGTGTTCAAGGCTCTGGTCTGGGGCGTTGGGTACAGCAGAGGCGTCGGACATAAAGGTCACCTTACGATTAAAAATGCCCGCCCCCAGGCGGATACCACGGGGGGCGGGCGTTGACCGTGCTTAGCTGCTTAGAACCACACTAAGCCCACGGAAATGATAATACCGGTAATCAACAGCTGGATCAGGCAGAAGCCCATGATGTCCTTAGCTTTCAAGCCGGCAATCGCCAGCACTGGCAGTGCCCAGAACGGCTGCAGCAGGTTAGTCCAGGCATCGCCCCAGGCCACCGCCATGGCCACGCGGGCAATATCGGCACCCAGCGCTTCTGCGGCAGGCAGCATGACCGGTGCCTGTACCGCCCACTGGCCACCACCGGAAGGCACAAACAGGTTCACGATACCGGCGCTGATGAACGACCAGAACGGCAGCGAGTTAGCGGTTGCAAACGAGACCAGCCACTCCGACATGCTCTGGGCCAGGCCCGACTGCACCATGATCGCCATAATGCCCGCATAAAAGGGGAACTGGATGACGATGCCCGCGCCGCCCTTGATGGCTTCGTTCAGGCTGGTAAGCAGGTTGCGCGGTGTGCGGTGCAGCACGATCGCCAGGAACAGGAACATGAAATTCACCACGTTCAGGTTCAGGCTGCCGCCGCGCAGCAGGAAGTGGTCCAGCAAGAACAGCAGGCCAGGTACACCTACCAGCAGGGCCAGCGGCATGCTGTTTTCGAGCTTTTCGGCAGGTCGCGTGATGCGGCCTACGGGCTCTGGCTCGTCGTCTAGCAGTTTGGGATCGACGTACACGCTGTCTTTTTCATCGGGCAGCATCATACGGTTGACCAGCGGTACGGCGATAAAGAGACACACCACAATGGCCAAGTTGAAGAAGGCGAAAATGGTCGAACCCGTGCCAATGACACCGATCTGATCGGCAGAGAAGTGGCCTTCGGTGGCAATCGTCAGCGGCACCGAACCGGCCAAGCCGCCGTGCCACACCACGAAGCCCGAGTAGGCGCTGGCCACCAACAGGCGGTAATCGACCTTGATCAGCCGGGCCAGCTCTTTGGCGAACAGAGCACCGACCACCAGGCCAAAGCCCCAGTTGATCCAGCTAGCGGCTAAAGAGACCAGCGTGACGAGAATAATCGCGCCGCCGGGCGACTTCGCAGTACCGGCAATTTTTTGCAGAATGCGTTTCACGGGCGGAGAACTTGCCAGCATGAAGCCGGTGACCAGCACGAGCAGCATCTGCATCGAGAAGGTCAGTAAGCCCCAGAAACCGTCGCCCCACATACGCAGCACGGCCAAGGGCGTTTGGCGCTCCACGGCAATGGCGGCCACAGCGGCAATCAGGGTCAACAATAGAACGAAGATATACGGGTCTGGTAAATAACGCTCGACCAGCTTAACTGCTGGTTTTGATATGAGTTTTAGCATGGGGTGCTCACTTTATTCGTTATTAGGAAGTGCGCGGCTAATATACGGCGGTGCGGCACAATTTTCACCCCTCAACGGCCAATGCGTCGGGTGCTTAACATTGTTACATCACCTTACGTTAGCGCAGTTTGCTCGCTCTGCCCGTTGTGGCGTTCAACGCTGCTGATCAAAGGTGAGAAACGCCGGATGACGGCCGCCAGCGGGTCAGCCGGTAGTGCCGATAATAGCCAATGAGCACGGCCGAGCGGGTGAGCATAAAAAGTGTGAAGGCTAGCCAGAGGCCGTGATTGCCCAGCCCCTGGCATAGCCACCAGCTAGGCAGGTAGACTGCGAGGCCCGCAAAAATGCTGTTGCGCATCTCGCGTACCGCCGTGGTGCCGATAAACACGCCGTCAAGCAGGTAGCTCCAGACGGCAATCAGCGGCATGACCACCATCCACGGCAAATAGCTGGCGGCGGTGACGCGCACGTCGCTCAATCCGGTCAGCATTGCGATCAGTTGATTACCACCCAGGGCAAAAAGCAGCGCCGCCGCAGCGGATGTCCAGAAAGAAAACTGTGCCGTGGCCCGCACCGTGGCGGCAAACTCTCGCCAATCGCGACGCCCGTAAGCGCGCCCTACTAGCGACTCAGCCGCGTGGGCAAAGCCATCCAGCGCGTAGCTGGTCAGCATAATAAATTGCAGCAGCACGGCATTGGCGGCGAGCACGGTATCGCCCTGACGGGCGCCTTGCGCTGTAAAAAACGCCATGGCAAACAGTAGTCCAAGCGTTCGCACAAACAGGTTCGCATTAACACTAAGTAGCGCCGAATAGGCCTGCAGTGCCAATAGGCGCTGGCGTTGAAAGTGGCCTTCAAGATGCCCCAGCTGGCGCAGCACCAAGTAGCCACCGAACAGCAGCGCGCTGTAGTCAGCGAGCACGCTAGCCAGCGCTACGCCGTTACTGGTCATCCCCAGGCCCACCACAAACCATAGGTCGAGCACGATATTGACGCTATTGGTCAGCACCAGAATCATCAGCGTGACGCGGGAGTTCTGCTGCCCTAAAAACCACCCCAAAATGGCGTAGTTGGCCAGTACGGCAGGGGCAGACCAGAGGCGAATCTCGGCATACTCGCGGGCCAGCGGCGTGGCCTGTACGCTGCCATCTAGTAGCCATAGGCCAAGCGAGATGAGCGGTGTGCCAAACACGATTAATAGTGTGCCGATGACACCTGCCATGATCAGCGACTGGCCTAGCAAGTTGCGCACGTCACTAGGCGACTCGCGCCCAATGGCCTGGGCGACCAGTCCGGTGGTGCCCACTTCATCACACTCGTGTAAATTTATGTTGACATGAGCCTGTAAGCATTGAAAAACGCGACTTTATGTTCAAAGCGGCCCATTTCTAATGACAAGTTTATTAATGTAAGAATATTGACAGAATTGCAGTGGTTTCTGCGTAAATTATGTCAACATTATTATTGCGTGTAATAGTTGAGAGGGTAAGGTATCGCGCAGGATAGTTTTGAGCGGGTGCCCACTTATAGTAGCTGCGCTAATAGCTCAGCCAAAGGCTGAGCTTTGTATATCAGTCTAATAGGTTTACCCGCAGCTTCTCCCCCGCTTTGCGCGCTTCACAGTCGACTCTGACACTTCAAAGTGCTTAGCAGTCTTGCTGATGCTTGCCTCGTTCTCTTCCCTCCAGAGCTTTATCTCAACGGCGTCAGACTTCTTGGGACGACCCAGGTGTCGGCCTTCAGCTTTTGCACGTCGTATGCCAGCCATTTGTCTTTCCCGGATGTTAGAGCGTTCGATCTCCGCCATTGCGGCTAGCATCGTAAGCATTGCTTTTCCGATGGGAGTGTTGAGATCAAACCCTTCACGCAGGCTGATGATCGACACTCCTTTGCTTTGCATGAATTGCACCGTATTCAGCACATCGACTGTATCTCGACCTAGACGATCAATCGCATAGACCACTAGCACGTCGCCTTCACGTACATATTCTGCCAGGGCCGAAAAGCCCGCACGCTGCAGAGCAGGCAACACCCCCGAAGTTGCCTCGTCACTCCACCAACGTTCGATATTATGGCGATGCGAAATCTCGCTACGTTGAGAGTGAGTGCTCTGATCACTAGAGCTGACTCGGAGATAGCCGATCATTGCCATTGAGCTGTACCCTCAATTTTGGATCATAAGGTAGGGCTTTCTTTTGAACCTAGGCCATAACCCAAAAAGACACTTATGACCCATATAGATTCAAAGATAATAGAAGTAGGTCAAAAGGTACGCTTTTTGACCCACAAAACCTTACAGAGTCTATATAAGAGACAAAAGATGTTGGCGGTAATATTCCGAGAAGCTTAGCGTTAGCAGGGGAGGCTCAAGAGACAGCATCTCACGCTCATTAATGTTTTCTGCAGATAACGGTGGACCATTATCTGCAGCTGACTCTCCCTTTTGAGTGCTGCTCATTTGATTGGAACCCGCTTGCTCTAATCTTAGGTTCAGCTTTTGGGTTTGAAGCATTGCCTGATCTTCGGGCAAATCGTCAGCAATTCGCTGCGAGTATTTACGCAGTAGCGGCTCGGCGATCACATAGAGCCATGCTGTTACATCTGAGTCGCCCATTTTGCGTAAAATGCGCCCTAAAACCTGCCGGTAATGCAGCTCTGTTCGAATCCTGCTCAGGTACGTACAAACGCATAACCGTTGGATATCAGTTCCTTCGGAAATCATGCTTACCGCGACAATCCAGCGCGTACTGTTATATCGGAATTGGTCAATTAGTTGATGCGCCTTTGGTGTTTGGCTAGTTACCACCACATAACTTTCACCCTTATGAAGCAAAAGCTCAGCGATTTGATGAGCATGTTCAATATCAGTAGCAACGACTAGACCGCCAGCATTAGGCACGCTGTTCCGCTCTTTGTTGAGTCGGTCAATGCCTAGGTCTAGCACCGCATTCAGGATGTCGTCGTGTCGCAACAGGTCTTCGTAGCTGACTGGCGACTCACTAAGTAGCTGTTGAAATGAGGAAAACGCTCTTACCGATGCTGTGCTCTCGTTCTCTTCGGTCAAGCGGATCAGTGGGTTATCGATGAGCGTAATTCGTGGCGAGCGGCATACACCGTCTTGAATGGCGGTTTTAAGGTCGTAACGGTAATCGCAAATAAGTTTGCCTTCTGGATCGCTGTAGCGAGCTAATGCGATAGGTAACTCATCCGAACGCCAGGGCGTTCCTGACAGCGCTAACGTGTAAGTGGCCGCATTTTGGATACGCTGAATTATCTGCTGGCCCCACGTGTTGCTGAGGAGCGGATCATGGCCTGCACAGTGATGTATCTCATCGAAAATGGTCAATGTGCGATGTTCTGTGAATAATGTCCAAAAATCCTCAGGGTGATATTCCATTGATTGGTAGGTATAGGCAGCCCCTACCGACGCAAGCGTATCGCCAAACCGCTGATTCAACACGACGGTAAAGGTACGTTGGATACCAGCCACCACTTCTCTCGTTGGCGCAAAGCAGATAACAAAATCAATATGTCCTTCTTCAAGGAGCCATCGCGTCATTTCAGCTGCCAGTCGGGTTTTTCCGCTCGCAGGTGTTGCTTGCACGAAAAAGTCGCTATGGAGTAAGTAGTGAATCTTCGCTAGCTCCAAGCACTCTGCTTGCCATCTCCGCAGCCTCGTGCTCATGTACCCCCCAGCCGATGTAGAGATTTTTCTAGCGCACGCACTCGGCCCATTAAGCGTGCGCTCCGGTCATAAGCATCACGATGATCAACCACGATACTCGGCTTGAGATCGGGGTATTCATCCATAAGCTCACGGAACGCCTCGACTTCACCCAGTGTAGAAAGGAATTCACTTTGCGTTTCCTTTAACGCTTTCTCCAAGGCGTATTGGCTCGAAGCCTTCATAGCACTGGGGCTCTGTTCACTACTACTTTCGTCTTTTGGAATAACGGTTGTCTCCGTTGTTTCATTAGCTGTTTGCGACACGAGCCGCTGGTGCCATGCTTCAAAGCTTTCTCCCTCTAAGCACAAGCTCGCTTCTCTTATTGAAGGCAAAACAAAATAGAGCTGATCCCGTTTGCGTTTTTCACGGTCTTTCTCCACCAAACCAGCGGTGATTAGCTTTTTAATTCTTTCGTAGATAAAACGTCGCAGAGCAACTCGTTGCTCTGCTGCTATGCCATGTTGGTGTGCGTATTGATCACGGAGGCTGCGTATCGTGAATTGAGCGTTATCAGTTTCTAAAAGGAGCTCGAAAATGCGCTCCTCAATCGAAGGAGGGGTACCCGACATGACCATCACCGTAGGAGAGGTAAAAACGAAATGCGGATTATAGTCCGTGGCTAGATAGGCCGCAACGAAGGATAGTCCCGCCAAAAGGAAATGAGGCGGGTATGAGTGAGCTAGCGACGACGCTGGGTAGAAACATTAGGGAAAAACGAAAGAAAAATGGCTTCTCGCAAGACGCCTTTGCCTTAGCTGCTGGCATCGACCGCAGCTATATAGGAAGAGTCGAACGTGGAGAAGTTAATATTACCGTGGAAAAATTATATGAGATCGCTGCCGTGCTCCAATGCGAGCCAACCTCTCTTCTGCCTGCTCAAAACACTCTGTGAAGGAGAGGGCTAAAACCGGCCAAAAGCGGTCTTTTAGGAGCCAATAATATAGCGTTTTAACGCTCGCAACACCGGACAATTTGGGGCGAAGCGGAAAATTGTTCCAAGTGCTTGCGCTTGTTATACATTACCTGCACCATCTTCGCATTGTTCAAATTCATCAATAAGCGAACATTAAAATAAATTAAGCAACCCCTTAGGGAAGCGACCAAGAATGTGTTTCATATCAAGCTTCTCGGTTTCTTAATTTTTTAATGATAATCCTTTATGTCTATAAGAATCTGTTTTAATTTTTGGAAATCTTCGTTTTCATGATCGAAACTCATATTAAGGGTCTGACGTATGATCGCGGCCCTATCCGCACTTGAGTCGGTCCCAGTTTGCCCTTCCACGTATAAACCAATATATTCTTTGAATCGGCCTTTACCTGTGCTACCAATTCTCCTTTCAATGTCCTCTTTACCATTAATAGTTGATGCTTCCCAAATGAGTTCTTCAGGAATTTCTACAGGAAGGAAAAAGCATTTCTCAGAAAGATAGCGAAGATACTCCCTTTTGGTTTGTTCAATACGCCCACCTGAATCCCTGTCATTTCCTCCATCGTTTCGGAAGTTTAATTTTTCAACACTTTGTTGACAGTAATGCTTTATTACTTGATCTAAGTCGTTACGTGAAACGCTTTCCTCTCTAGGCCATTCTCCTTGATATATATCTCCGTCAAAAATCACAAAAATATTGTCATCTTGTTTTCGTGAATGAACAACTAGGTCTTTGAAAATTGAGCTTTCCCCACCAGGGTAATACTGCACATCAATTGATTCCTCAAAATCTGCACCTAGAATTTTGAGCGCATGATCGACTAATGATTTGGCTGCAGCGTCCTCTACAATAATACGCTTTTTGTCGTAAACTGTTTGTCCAATTTGAATAAACGCATCATTAACACAAACATTTCCAACGACCCTAAATCTCCCCTCACTATTAGGCACAAAAACTTTTATGGCACTCTCAGGAAGTCCCTCCAAAAACACTGGCGAATGGGTGCAAATAATTACCTGATGCTTTTTATCTCTGCATATCTCAAGTAAATAATCTCTTAGTTTCTTTTGAGCCCCTGGATGCAACGAGACTTCAGGTTCGTCCAGCAAAATGAGCGAACTCTCTTCTGCATTCGCTACTGTGTTTACAACCCGAACAACAGCCATCTCTCCTGAACCAGCAAAAGCTTCAGTATACGATCTTTCTTTCGAAATAAACTGGACAGAGTATCCTAAAGTACCAAAGATTGAATGCTTTACCATCTTGCAGCCGATATAATTTTTCCCCAAAATATAGGAAATAATCGACACTTCATCATCACTCAAATTAATAGATGGTTTTGAATTAAGCTTTTTACTATTTCTTCTAAAAGAGTGCGCGCGTTTACCAGTCAGAATTGGGGTAAGCTGGTTTTTAACCCATGACCTCAAACGATCCTGTTTGGTATTATATCGCACTAGATTTTTAGGCTGTTCCCCAAAATAAAAATACTGATCAAAAGCGCTTAACTCTGACCTAAAATCTAAGTACTCAACATTAATTTTGGGCACTTCCCACCTTTTACTTGCTAAACTTCCTGGCTCTGGCTTACCGTTAACCTTTTGAGGAATTAGCATTCCATACTCTACTGAAGCTCTTTTGGGTTCCCAATAGTCAGGGTTTACTCGTCTTCGACCATTTATAATTTTATCATATTTAACCCTTAGCTTAACAACCTCCACAAACTTCTTAGCTTCCTCATTGTAATATTCATATATAAAACAGCTTGGTTTTCCTCTACTTTCTTTGATTGGATCAAGATTTGTTGAAAACCAAAAATTACCCACAGACTTATTAGCAGGTGCTCCTTGGATCGCATGTAGGACAGAGCTTTTCCCACAGCCATTTTGGCCAACAAAAACTGTCAGAGGATATTCAAAAGATATTTCGCAATTTGGTTCAATATTTTTATAAACAGGAAATCGAATCTTGTGAATAAAGTTAGGAAAATTATCTTTTAATTTTTTTTTAGATTTTGATAGATCGCTTAATTCCTGAAGTGTTTTATTATTTTTTTTCATATTGACTCCGAAGAATTTGCTTACCTAGCGCGCGAGCGAATCTTGGCGGAACAGCATTACCTATGATTCGCGCAGCATCAGTCATGGACTTTGATTTTATCTTATAACCTTTGGGGAATGACTGAATTGCTGCTCCTTCTCTGATAGACAAAGCCCTATTTTGCTCTGGATGCCCAAATCGACCATTTGAGTAGCTAATAAACTTGGTTGTTATAGTAGGCGAAGGTTTATCCCAAAAAAGTCTCGCATAGACATCCCTAAAACAGTTATCCTTTCCGATGTAAGCTTGGAGTTGCAATTCAGAATTGTCTTTCCAAGCCAGTCGTGTTCCACCATCAACTGGCGTAGCTTTGATTCTTTTAATGTTTAAAAGAGATAGCTTAGCAGTACTATGAAACTTAGCAGAGTAATCTACTGTGCCCGGCGAGATAGGTGTAAAATATTTATAGTCACCTATGGTATCCCTTAATACCGGCCGCTTGCCTTTTTTACTTTTTGGTAGAGACACTTTTCGAACACGTGACGCGATTAATACATATCTTTTTCGCTTTTGAGGAACTCCGAAGTCACTGCAATCTAAAACCCCGTCCGCAAAAAAATAGCCCATACTCTCAATTGAAATTTTGAATCCATTGATCGGTGAATCGGATCTTTTGGACATGCCAGGGACATTTTCAATCAAAATATAGCCAGGATTAAAATATTTTACAAAGTCGTGAAAATAGCTCAGCAAAAAAGCCGTTTTCTTGGATTTATTCTTATCTGTATTAATTAAGCTCCAGTATTGGCATGGACTACAACCGACGAAAATTAGGTTGTCGTCATTTTTAGCAAGGTTTAGATCGTTTTCCAACTCCTGAGGGGAGTACTTAGATATATCATGATTTAAAAAAAGGCTCGACTTGTGGTTTGCCTCGTATGTAGGTGCAACGGAAATATCATTGTCAATTCCCGCTATGATATCGATACCTGCCTGGCTTAAGCCTAGGCTCATGCCCCCACCACCACAAAAAAAGTCAACTGCTTTTAACATTGTCTAGCCATTTCTGTTTATGTTTTGTCCAGTTTCGTACCTGACGCATCACAGCATAGGTTCTTCGAATCATTATACCCTAAAGGAGTACCGAATCATTGCCAAATCATGGAGTCAACGTTATTGATATTCAAATGTCCAAGAAGCTAGAACATCGGAACTCAACGAGTCTATCCTTGATGTCCGCTTTGGGTCGAGGCTGTGTGAAAACGTAGCTGTCGCTATACTTTCCCCATGACAGATCGTGGGAGGTACCGATGAAACGTTTCGTCGCAGGTGAATCCCGGTCCCAAGCTACGTTGTTTCCTGAACTCCTGGATGATTTCGTCTCTGAAGACAATCCGGTTCGGGCCATTGAGGCTTTCGTGGACGCCCTCGACCTCAAACAGCTGGGGTTCAAAGGTATTGATCCCCATGCCACGGGTCGACCCGCCTATCATCCCGCTGTACTTCTAAAAATCTATCTTTACGGTTACCTCAACCGCGTGCAATCGAGCCGCCGACTTGAACGTGAAACGCAGCGGAATGTTGAACTCATGTGGCTAACGGAGCGTCTCGCACCAGACCCCTACGAAATGCCTCTTTGTTGTGATGCTCAGAACTCATCTTCATTAATTAACTGAAACACCATTCTCTTGGCATGGCTAAGATCATTCTTAGCTAGCACGTGCCAATCGTACACTTCGCTTCCTGGCAACATTTCCTGACCCACCGAACAGCGATCCCGCTCGTATCGAAACCTTGTACCCGCTGGCGATTGCCATTCGACAACGTTATCACCACTAAAAACTGGCTTTAAATCACTTATTTTTCGTATAGCCATCGTAGTCAGCCACCTGAAGCATATTAATCTTTATTAATTTACTGATTTTGTTAACTTTAACGCTAATCGCCGACAGGTAGCACATGGTATTGGACGGCCAAAAGGAGCCGATATAATCACGACCTAGCGCCAGACGGGCAATAGGCGGCTTGAGCAGTACCTGGCCGAAACCACACGGCTGGTTGAATATGATAAATTTATAGATAACCGCGACGAGCGTAGAGCATCCAACTACGGTCGGCCTTGAGGCCGTTATCTAAACAGCTGTCTCAAAGATAATCACCATCGTTTCGGAAATTTGTATTCTAACGAAACAAGTCATAACGCGAACCCTAAACACCGAAGGAGAGTCTATACATGCCATCTTTATCGCCTGATGCTTTGGCTATACTTCTCCCTCTCGGCATTCTTTTCTCCGCTCTACTCATGTTCGGAGCAGGCCTTGTATGGGCCCGCTACCGCGATTACCAGAACGAAAGGCAAGATCGAGAAAAGTTAATTCAAGCTATTTTGGACCAGATCGAACCTTGGGCAGGCTCTCGATCCTCCGCCTGGGCATGGTATCAAACCTATCCCATTTCGGCTCTCGGTGGACAGACAGCCCAGCAACTAGCCGCTCAAGGAAGAGCTTACGAGGTAATCGCGTACATAGCCCATATTCGCCAGGGAGGATATGCTTAACCCGGCCTATCGCTTGTTTTACGTTTTATGTGGCTTTAAGTACGCGTAACCACTGAGTAATACCGGATAGACCCGTTTGTATAGCGATGGTCGGAATCAGACCGTCGCTAACCGGCCAAAAGCAGTCTTTTAAGGTATTCTAATATAATTAGTTTTCAGCGCTTTATTAAAATTCAGTTAATAATTGGAGGGCTGCAAAGCGTTCGAGAAGAGCCTGCATACCCTAGCTAATCGGCACACTCAATACACTTCAGCACTAACGGATCCCAGGTAAGGCGTTTGGCCCCAATCCATTCGCCGCACTCAATACACTCACCGAAGCTCTCACTCTCAATGCGTTGCAGGGCAGCGGCAATCTGCTTTAGCTTTAGCTGGCGGCGCTGCTCGCCTGCTTTGGCCATCGCTTGCCCCTGCATTGCATCCATACGTGACAGCCTACCTACCGACGTTTGATCCAACATTACAGTATCGCGTGAGTCTTCGCTGCTTGCGCTCTCTTCACGAAGCGTGGCGTCGAGTGCCAGCAGTTTCTCACGGATAACGGCTATATCCACCTCGGGGTGATTCATCTGCGTCTCCAGTTAGCCTACAATCGTTACCCTACTAATTTGTTTGATCGCGTAAGGGACTATTCGATGGGCTATCGCACCCTGCTGCGCGATCACCGCAGCGTACTCAGTATCGCTTTTTTGGCCATGTTTAGCTCAAGCCTTGGGCAGAGTTATTTCATTGGCCTCTTTCAAACCCCTCTTTCAGACCACCTTGGGCTTAGTGTCGGGCAGTTTGGCACCGCTTATGCTGTGGTTACTTTGATAGCAGGATTCTGCATGCTCCGCTTTGGGCCATCTGTTGATTGGATAAACCCACGGCGTTTCGCAGCAATCATATTGTTACTGCTATTAACCGGTGTGATGCTGCTTACCTTATCGCCCTGGTGGTGGTTAGGGATAGTCGGCCTTGGCATAGTACGGCTATGCGGTCAGGGTATGTTGACCCATTTGGGTAACACGCTCGCCGCCCGAGAGTTTTCCACCATGCGTGGCCGCGCCATTGGGTTGGCAAACTTAGGCATTCCACTGGGTGAAGCGCTGCTACCACCGTTGGTTGCTGCGGCGCTTATCTGGAGCAGTTGGCAAACTTTTTGGTGGCTAATGTGCGGGACTATTGCACTTCCATGGCTGTGGCTGCTAATGAAAGCCCCCTGGCCCAGCGCGCCGAGCGTTAAACCGACGAAACAAACACCCCACGGCCCTCGCCCCTTTCGTGATAAACGCTTCTGGTTGTTATTGCCCCTGTTAATGTCACTGCCTATCACCATGACGGGGCTATTTATTTATCAAGCCCAATTAACCGAAGCCCTCGACAGCTCACTGGCGGTTTATGCACTGGCGCTGACCGGCATGGGGTTCGCCAAACTGCCGGGGGCGTTACTAGGCGGTCGATGGATCGATAAATTGGGGCCCGTGAAGCTAGCGCGCCTTTACTTGTTACCCTACGCCATCGCTATGGTGATGGCGTTAACCATCGGTGGGAACATCAGCATTTGGGCACTAATGGTAGGCGGCGGGTTAGCCATGGGCGCTCAGGAGCTTATCGCCTCTGGTCTGCTGATCAAGCTATGGGGCGCTGAGCATCTTGGCAAGGTACGCTCAGCACTTAGCGCATCCATGGTGTTCTCCACCGGCATAGCGCCTGCGGTACTGGGGTTAGCCCTTGGAGTGGGTGCACCCTTTTACTCGCTTTTATTAGGTATGCTGGTGTTCATCGTTGCCGGATGGCTACTGGCACAGCGCGTGCTGCGGGAAGCAGCCAACTGCACGGCGGAGCAGTAAGTAGCAAGCAATGAAAGCAAGTGTTCAGCGCAAAGTTAATACCGGCAGTTGGGAGTTACGCTGCATCGAGGTCGTAGTACTACTCACTAGAAGGTGGCGAATGCGCGAGTGGCCATAGGCGCCCATTACCAGCATATCGATACTGTACTCCTGCTTATAGGTACGCAGCTTCTCTTCCACTTCGCCCGCGCCTTCGCAGTGCACGTAACGTTTCCAACGCCCAGGTAAGCTGCGAGCGGTGTTCAGCTGTTTCTGCGCCCACAATGACGGCATGACAAGTAATGCCTTCAAACAAGGGACTTTTAGCTAGCATTTCCACCCCTTTACGGGCCGGTTACTAACGTCAAACGCGATCATCACGTTGTGCGGTGCCAGAAACTGGGCGGTCTCAATGACCAAATCCAACACCTAACCTATCAGGTAGGGTATTGCCATGACTAATTGTTATCGCCATGTAAAGCCACCGGTTAGCCACTGTCGCTACCAAATGTGCCTAATTCCCTTAGTGCGGGTAAGGTAATGCTTCGCTACGACGCTCGTCCGATAGGGCACCAGGGTGATAACTGGTATTTAATCTGCTAACATTATCTGCGCGGTTACTGGCTACGAGGCTTCTTTAACGAAGGCTTTTCGCTGTCGATTGAATACATCAGCAGGACCATAAACCATGCCACACCTACTCTCACAGTTGATGACCCCACCCTAGTTTTTTGCCCGACATTTATGCACTCCGCTTGATTGCTTTTCATGACAAAACATCATGAAAAACAATTATTTACCTATGGACTAATGCAATAAGTGCTGGCAACGATGACAACCAATCCACCCTAAGCATTGTTTGATGTGCGGACTAAAGCACTTACCTCATTCGTTGGTAAGTTTTTACTCTTCAAACAAGGCGAATTCATTGCAATACCTACCTCTCCCTCACACTGCGTTCTTTGACGAAACCTCTTCCTCACAGCTGTTTGTGGCGACTCTGCTTGAAAAAGCAGATATTCATATCAATGGTGACCGTCCCTGGGATATGCGGTTAAATGCCCATGGAGTGATAGAAGATGCCTTAGCACGAGGCAATCTCGGCCTAGGTGAGCGCTATATGGATGGTGATTGGGAAACCGATGACCTCGATAAGTTCTTTTTTAAACTGATGCGTGCCCGTCTTCCCGATCAGGTCAATCACAGCAAATTAGTGTTTCACCACCTAAAAACACGTTTGGTCAACTTACAAACCGCCAAACGTGCGTTTCAGGTCGGCGAGGCACACTACGACCTTGGCAACGATTTTTATGCCGCCATGCTCGACAAGCGCATGACCTACACCTGTGGCTATTGGAAAGATGCCAAAACGCTCGACGAGGCCCAGGAAGCCAAGCTCGATCTGATTTGCCGTAAACTCAAGCTCAAACCCGGCATGCGCGTGCTGGATATTGGCTGTGGCTGGGGAAGCTTTATGGCCTACGCCGCCGAACATTACGGCGTTGAGTGCGTAGGCCTGACGATTTCAAAAGAGCAAGCAGAATACGGCAAGCAGCTAATGCAGAGCGGGTTACCGGTTGAATTCCGGTTAAAAGATTACCGTGATGAAACTGAGCAGTTTGATCGCATTGTCAGCGTCGGCATGTTCGAGCATGTGGGTCGCAAAAACTATCGCGAGTACATGAAGGTAGCCAATCGCTGTTTAAAAGATGACGGCCTTTTCTTGCTGCACACCATTGGCAAAAATGTACGTAATACCTCTCCAGACCCCTGGATTGATAAGTATATTTTCCCCAACGGTGAATTGCCCGCCTTGAGCCAAGTGACCAACGCTGCGGAGTCACTGTTTGTGGTGGAAGATGTACACAACTTTGGCGCAGATTACGACCGCACGCTAATGGCTTGGTATAAAAACTTTGAAGCGAGCTGGCCTCAGTTCAAAGACCAGTTCAGCGAGCGTTTTTACCGTATGTGGCGCTACTACCTGCTTAGCTGTGCGGGTGCTTTCCGCGCTCGCGACATTCAGCTGTGGCAATTTGTGCTCAGTAAAAAGGGTGTGCTCAGTGGCTACGACCGCGTTAGCTAAGTCGTTTTCGATGCTTGCGTTTGAAAATATTAAGCCACGACTCACTATTCATTAATTGGACTGTTTAATGCATAACACTTTTACCCTCTTTACATCCGAATCCGTTTCAGAAGGCCACCCCGACAAGATTGCCGACCAAATATCCGATGCTGTATTAGATGCCATCATCGCCCGTGACAAGCAGGCGCGGGTGGCTTGCGAAACCATGGTTAAAACCGGTGTGGCGATTATCGCCGGTGAAATCACCACCTCCGCATGGGTGGATTTGGAAACGCTGGCTCGCGACGTCATCACCAATATTGGCTATAACTCGTCAGATGTTGGTTTTGATGGTGCCACTTGCGGTGTGATGAACCTAATCGGCAAACAAAGCGTTGATATTGCCCAGGGCGTTGATCGCACCAAGCCCGAAGATCAAGGTGCTGGTGACCAAGGCCTAATGTTTGGTTACGCCACGAACGAAACCGAATCGTACATGCCCGCCCCGATTCACTATTCGCACCGCTTAGTCGAGCGTCAGGCAGAACTTCGTCAACACGGTTTATTACCGTGGCTACGCCCCGATGCCAAGAGCCAAGTGACCTTCCGTTATAACGCTGCGGGTATGCCCTGTGGCGTTGATGCTGTCGTGCTATCAACTCAGCACGACCCCAGCATCGACCAGGAAGAGCTTCGCAGCATTATTAAGCACGAAATTATTGAGCAAGTGCTGCCTGATGAATGGCTGGATGAAAACACCCAGTACCACATTAACCCAACGGGTAAATTTGTGATTGGTGGCCCGGTGGGCGATTGCGGCCTAACCGGTCGAAAAATTATCGTTGACACCTATGGCGGTATGGCGCGTCACGGTGGCGGAGCATTCTCCGGAAAAGATCCCTCAAAGGTCGACCGCAGTGCTGCTTACGCGGGTCGCTATGTCGCCAAAAACATTGTTGCCGCTGGTTTAGCCGATAAGTGTGAAATACAAATTTCGTATGCAATCGGTGTCGCTGAACCCACATCTGTGGCCATTGATACCTTTGGCACTGGCACCATCGACGATGCCAAGATTGTGAGCCTTGTTCGGAAGCATTTTGACCTCAGGCCCTTTGCCATTACCACTATGCTCGACTTGCTGCACCCGATGTATCAGCTTACCGCCGCCTACGGTCACTTTGGGCGCGAGCCGTTTGAGCATAGCTACCACTGGATCGATGATAAGGGCGCGGCGCAGGTAGAAACCTTTACCGCTTTCCCCTGGGAAAAAATCGATAAAGCCGAAGCGCTACGTCAAGCAGCAGCGTTGTTAAATTAATTAAACCAGCCTAGGAGCCGTATATGTCAAGCAAGATATATTGCATTGCCAACTTCAAACCCAAGCCAGGAAAAGAGGAAGCCGTATTTGAAGCGCTTCAAAGGCTAGAACCAAATACTCATCGAGAAGATGGCTGCCTAGCATACACAGTGACTCGCCATATTGATCACCCGAATGCCAAAGGGGCGAGTTACCCCATTGTCTTTCACGAAGTATGGGCTAATCGTGATTCGTTCGAAGCGCACTGCAATCGCCAAGAGATAAAACAGTTTTTTGCCCAACACGTGGAAGCTAAGGACGGCGATATCGATCACGCTAATGTCTGTGTATATAGCGACGAACCTTATGACTACGATGCGCCTAGAATCTAAGTCCACACCGCTGTACGGCTCCACCTCCAGTTGAAATAGAAAATAATCTCCCTAGACATTAATCATTGGATATACCACATGACTGAGCAAAAAATGAACGTCGAGAGCTTTAACCTGGATCACACCAAGGTGAAAGCCCCCTATGTACGCCTTGCTGATATCAAAGAGGGCCAGAACGGCGACCGTATTCATAAATACGATTTACGCATTTGCCAACCGAACCAAGCTCACATGGAAATGCCCGCGCTACACTCACTCGAACACCTGATGGCCGAGCTTTCACGTAATCATACGGATAAGGTCGTGGATATCAGCCCGATGGGGTGTCAGACCGGTTTCTATATCGCGATGATTAACCACGATGACTATGAGGAAGTACTGAAGATACTCGACCAGACGCTGGAAGACGTTTTAACGGCTACCGAAGTACCCGCTTGCAACGAAATGCAGTGCGGCTGGGCCGCCAGTCATAGCCTGAAAGGCGCTCAAGCTCTTGCCAGCGATCTGCTTGAAAAACGCGATGAATGGACACAAGTCTTTGCTTAAAACGATTCTATCTTGAACTTAAGGTCATCTAGCTCACTAACCATCAACTTAGGGTATGAACCAAGCGCTTCACGAATTCACACCATCGCGCTTGGCCTACTCTAGTGGTAACCACATCCTACGGAACACCAATCCTGAGTAGCGGTCAATCGAAGTAAGATTCCGCTTCAATTTATCCCAGATACCTTTGTTTAAGGTCGCTGGTAACTGCATGAGGTAACTCAATGGCACGGTTACACAACGGCTTTTGCCCTACGCCACCCTAGCGCTACTCCCCCCAGACAACGCTATGCATTCATTGCATTTTGTAACGCAATGACTTTGCCGAAACCGAACTGTGAGTGGAGTGACCATGCAATTACAAAACGCCTTTATTCCCAACATCGACGAAATAACCACGTCCACTGAGTGGACTAGCGTGCACAGTTATTTACCCACCAATGCCAAAACACCCTTACTGGTGGTTTATCGCGATATCCATGGGGCTGGTGTGACATCGGCTATTTTAGAACGCGGGCGATTTCTTAGCGTTACTAATCGCGCTTTGGTCCGTGGCGTTCAGGCTTGGCGCTACATGGAGGAGTAATTTCATCCAGTTTTACTCTTCGCCAAACCACACCACGAGGTCAATATGGAAAACGCCGCTCTTGCAGCTCAGTTCCCCATTGAACAAGAAGTAAAACGTCGTCGTACCTTCGCCATCATTTCGCACCCTGATGCGGGCAAAACCACCTTAACCGAAAAGCTATTGATGTACGGTGGCGCAATCCGTACAGCGGGTACCGTAAAAGCCAAAAAGAGCCAGCAGTTTGCCACCTCCGACTGGATGGAAGTGGAGAAGCAGCGGGGTATTTCAGTAGCAAGCTCTGTCATGCAGTTTGAGCACGAAGGGTGTGTAATTAATCTGCTCGATACGCCAGGCCACAAGGATTTTTCCGAAGATACATACCGCGTGCTGACCGCTGTAGATGCCGCATTAATGGTCATTGACGCGGCTAAAGGGGTAGAAGCACAAACCATAAAATTATTAGAAGTTTGTCGTCAGCGTAAAACCCCGATTATCACCTTTATCAATAAAATGGATCGTGAAGTTCGTGAACCATTAGACGTCATTGATGAAATTGAGCAAATTCTAGGTATCGCCTGTGCCCCCATTACTTGGCCTGTAGGCATGGGAAAAGAATTTGCTGGTGTCTTCGACTTGCGTCGCCACCACATGCTTAAATTCACCCCAGGCGATAACACTGCTCATCAGGCAGTGGAAGTGCTAGAAAGCGTGGATGATCCTTACCTCACCAAGAATTTTCCTATTGCCCACGCCACTTTCAAAGAGGAGTTGGAAATTGTTCAAGAAGTAGCTGATCCTTTTAACCAGGAAGCTTTTCTAGCAGGTGACTTATCGCCGGTATTTTTCGGTTCAGCGATTAACAACTTCGGCGTGCGCGATATTCTAGAGGCGCTTACCCAGTGGGCACCTTCTCCACGTCCTAGAGAAGCGAAAGAAACAACCGTCTATCCAGATGGGGCACAATTTTCAGGTATCGTGTTTAAAATTCAAGCCAATATGAACCCACAGCATCGCGACCGAATTGCCTTCTTACGTATTTGCTCAGGCGTCTATCGGCAGGGATTAAAAGTTAACCACGCGCGAAGTGCCAAGCCTATTCGACTCGACCACGCTATTACCTTTATGGCTCAAGAACGCGCACACCTTACCACCGCCTATGCAGGTGACATTATTGGTATCCCCAACCACGGCAAGCTGCGTATTGGCGATGTGCTAAGTGAAGGCGAGCTATTGGCCATGGTAGGCATCCCTCACTTTTCACCTGAAATTTTCAAAAAGGCGCGTCTAAACGATCCGCTACGCTCAAAGCAGTTAAACAAAGCGCTTAAAGAGCTAGGTGAAGAAGGCACTATCCAGGTATTCGACCCGCTAGAAAAGACCGGCATGATTATGGGCGCCGTTGGGCAGCTACAGTTTGAAACCGTCGCTCATCGCTTACTCACGGAATACAACATTGACGCTACCTTTGAAAGCGTGCCGGTGCATAAAGCGCTCTGGGTATCGAGTGAGGATATACACCAGCTAAAGCGATTTACCCAAACGAGTGCTGAACGATTAGCCTACGACGCAGCGGGCGCCCTGGCCTTTATGCCTCCTACTCGCGCAGCACTGGACATTACTATTGAAAGATGGCCAGAGCTTACGTTTCACACTACCCGCGAAATAAGCGCTTTTTGAACTAAGTCTTTCTTTACAAGACGTTAAGACGTAAATACTCCCCATTTAACAGGCACTATGGATACCAAAACCAACATCTCTCAACGCGACGCTGAACACCGCCAGTTAATGCACACCCTTGAACGCATTGACCTGAACGTAGAAGAAATTAACCAACGTCTAGCGGCTTATGCAGAGGACATACAGGCCCAGAAAGAGTATTTATGGACAAGCCGGGATGAGATGGATCACATCGAGAAAATCTCCGCTCGCGAGTCAATTGAGCAAGCGGTAATGACTGGCGACAATGCCTTGGCACGCCGCCATAAACTCGAAAAGCTCAGGCACTCACCCTATTTTGGGCGCTTCGATTTTGCCCAGTGGGGCTCCCCTAAAGCGACTCCCATGCCGATTTATATCGGCATTCACCACTTTTACGACGATCTGGCCGGTCAAAGCTGTATACACGACTGGCGGGCCCCCATTGCATCACTGTTTTACGATTACGAAACAGGCCCCGCCAGCTATCAAAGCCCGAAAGGTGAGATTAGCGGCCATATCGCCCTCAAGCGGCAGTTCAGAATAAAAAAGGCCAGCATCGAGCTGATGATTGATAGCGATGTCCACGTGGTCGATGACGTGCTTCAGGACACGCTGAGTCAAGCCTCTGACGACACGATGAAGAACATCGTCGCTACTATTCAGCGCGACCAAAATGCGATTATCCGTAACGACGAAGCCCATACCTTGATTATTCAAGGCGTGGCGGGCTCTGGAAAAACCTCGATTGCACTGCACCGGATTGCTTTTCTGCTGTATCGATTTAAAGACACGCTCACCTCCGAAGATATCTTAATTATCTCGCCCAACCAGGTGTTTTCCGACTACATCGCCAACGTGCTGCCCGAACTGGGTGAAGAGACCGTTAATCAGGTGGGGATGGAAACACTGGCTGACGAGTTGCTCGACAGCCAGTACCGGTTTGAAACATTTTTTGAACAAACCACGGCGCTACTGGAAAAGAACGACGCGGCTATGAAGGCGCGGCTACATTTCAAAGCCTCACCTGAATTCCTAAAGCAGCTTGATCGTTACGCAGCCGACGTAGAAGCGAAGCGCTTTACGGCTGAGGATATCTGGATTGCTCGGCGATTAGTGCCTAGCTGGCTACTGGAAGAAGTGTTTAAAAAGCATCGCAACCTACCTACCAATGAGCGCCTAAGACAGGTGAGCTGGGAAATAGAGCAAAAAATTGGCAATCAATATAACTATGATTTAGCGCCTGATGAGCGCAAGACACTCAAAGCCACCATTAAAGGCATGCTACAGCAGAAAACGCTGCGTGAGACCTACAAAGAGTTTTACACCTGGCTGGGTAAACCCGAACTGTTCAAGACGGCTTCGCGGGGGCGGCTTGAGTATGCCGACGTATTCCCCCTGATCTATCTAAAGATGCGCTTAGAGGGAGTTCACTCCCGCTGGCGGAATGCCAAACACCTGCTAATTGATGAAATGCAGGACTATACCCCTGTGCAGTATGCGGTTATCGGCCAGCTGTTTCGTTGCAAAAAAACCGTGCTAGGCGACAGCTACCAATCGGTTAACCCCTATAGCGCCTCGCAAGCTGAGCAGATACGCCAGGTGTTGCGTCAATCCATGTACGTGACGCTAAACAAGAGCTACCGCTCCAGTATCGAAATAACCCGCTTCGCTCAGCATATCGCCTATAACCCCAATCTAGAGCCAATTGAGCGCCATGGCAAACCGCCTGTTATTCACCGCTGCACCTCACGCAAGCAATCGCACACAGCCATTCAGCAGCTAGCCGAAGAGTTTGCAGCCTCAATACATAATACCTTAGGTATTGTGTGCAAAACCCAAAAGCAGGCCAGCCTCGTTTTTAAAGCGTTAGAAGGACAATTCGATAAGCTACAGCTGCTCACTGAGCAAAGCACCGCGTTTGGACAAGGCATTATTATCTGTACCGCCCATATGGCGAAGGGCTTGGAGTTTGACCGCGTTATTGTGCCCGAGGTAACGGCCACCCATTACGCGACTGATATGGAGCGCAACTTACTCTACGTGGCCTGCACTCGGGCGATGCACCAGCTTGACCTTACTTATCACGATCAGCCCTCGCCATTTATCGCAGAGCTGGACAACCATCAGTTTCAAGTAGCTTGATGCTCAAACTTGTTGATTAAGAATTTGATTTTAGTAACGCCCATACGCTCTCGTCATTGGAAGCATAAAGGTATAAGCGCTTTAGGTGTTTTGCCCGTTGCAGCTGTTCACTCAATGCCAAAACAGCTTCCCGAACCGCCTCCTCGCTGCCTTGAATATGAGGGCTAGCGCCGGGTAGAGGAATAGAGAGAGCAGTAAACTCTTCGCGCTCTGCCACCACAATCATTTTACGATAGCACTTGGCCCATAACGCCAGCGTTTTAGTGTCACTATCACTACTTTGGGGTGGTGCAAATTTAATCACTGCTGGGCCCTCCTGAAAAGGTTGCGAAACCAACCAGGCTTCACCAATGACGCCGATTCCTAAGGCGTTTATATGCTCCTGGGTCGCAGGCTTTGCATACGCATTTTCTATCGATAAAGGAACGTCCGCCTGGTGAACAGATATCTCCGTTTTATTGAGTTGCCAAGTCTTCATTAGCCTCTCCTAAGAACAAAAAAGCCGGCGCACTCAAGAAGCGAGGGCCGGCTGCGGGGAAATACGCAATGCGAGCTAAACGGTTATGCGCTGCTGATTATTAAGCCTTAGCGCAAAATCAGCACCGGTATGCGGCTACCACGTAGCATGGCCGTTGTGGTGCTACCGACCAGCAGGTGACGAATACGCGAGTGCCCGTAGGCGCCCATCACCAGCAGGTCAATGCTGTGCTCTTTTTCATAGGCTTGCAGAGCTTCGTCCACTTCGCCAGCACGAATAGCGCCTTCAGCCTGGTGGCCAGCTTCACGCAACGTGCTTAACGCCCACTCAAGCTCGGAGCGGCGTTCCGCCGTTTCTGCACCGACGATCAACACATGGCACTCCGTGCCTACGAAGAGCGGTGAACGGGCCAGCATTTCGACGCCTTTTCGGGCGGTTTTGCTGCCGTCAAAGGCCATCAATATTTTTTCAGGCCGCTTGAAGGTTTTCGGCACCATCAGGATCGGGCGGTGCATTTCACGCACTACCCGCTCAAGGTTAGAGCCAAGATGGCCACTGGCCTGGTGAGCGGTTTCACCGCGCTTACCCACCACCAGCAATCGCACGTCTTTTTCAAGCTCTACTAACGTTTCAACCAGGGTGCCGTTGAGCTGGCGAGTGATGGGGTCGCTGACCCCATCCTCTATCGCCCGTTCTTTGGCCGCCTCCAGCATTAGCTTGCCCTGCTCGCGATTCACCTTGGCGCGCTGCTCATCAAGGTCGGAAAGCTCTTTCATTAACCGTTCGCGGGCACCGAATCGCAGGTTGCCGGAAAGATTCTGCTCTTCGGGTACTTCCGAGTGGTTGTCGACCACATGCACAAAGGTTAACGGTGCATCCATGGCCAAGCTTGCCCAGGCGGCATAATCGCAGACGCCTTCTGCATACTGGGAGCCGTCAATCGCGGCTAATACTTGATCAGTCATATCGCTCTCCTTCATTGGTTAGTGGCCGCCCATCAGTTTTTCAACTGCTTCGGGGTCGTTATGAACCGCATAGCGATCCACTACCGTCGCGCTGGCTTCGCTCAAGCCCACCATCTCAACCTCGGTACCTTCACGGCGGAATTTAATTATCACGCGATCCAAGGCCTGTACGGCAGTGATATCCCAGAAGTGTGCCCGGGAAAGATTGATAGTGACTTTATCGATGCTCTCTTTGAAGTCGAAGGCGGCGATAAAACGCTCAGAAGAAGCAAAAAACACCTGACCGACGACTTCATATTCACGCTCTTTCCCCGGTTCTACTTCTTTAGAGCCGATATACATAATGTTGCCGACTTTGTTGGCAAAGAACATCGCCGCCAACAGCACACCAACAAAGACGCCAATCGCTAGGTTATGGGTGCCTACCGTTACCACAACGGTGGCCAGCATGACAAAATTGGTACTCATCGGGTGCTTTTTCAGGTCGCGAATCGATTCCCAGCTAAAGGTACCGATTGCCACCATAATCATCACCGCTACCAGCGCTGCCATGGGGATTTGCGATACCCAATCCGCTAGGAAAACGACCATTAACAACAGCGCGATTCCAGCAATCAGCGAAGAGGTACGACGACGTCCACCGGATTTGATATTGATTACCGACTGACCAATCATTGCACAGCCTGCCATACCACCGATTAGACCCGAGCCAATATTGGCAATGCCCTGTCCTTTACACTCTCGGTTTTTATCGCTTTTGGTATCGGTCAAATCATCGATGATCGTGGCTGTCATCATTGACTCCAGTAGCCCCACCACCATCAACATAATTGAATAGGGCAATACGATCATCAGCGTTTCTATGTTCAGCGGTACATCAGGCCACAAAAATACTGGCAGCGTATCGGGTAGTTCACCCATATCACCTACGCTGCGAATCTCCATACCGGTCATCATATAAACGACGGTAAGAACAACGATGCAGACCAGTGGCGAAGGGATAGCTTTACCAATCGCGGGTACATAGGGGAAGCCATAAATAATCACCAGGCCCGCTAGCGTCATCGCATAGACGTGCCACGTGACATCGGTCAGCTCGGGCAACTGTGACATAAAAATCAGAATTGCCAGGGCATTAACGAACCCTGTTACCACAGAACGCGATACAAAACGCATTAGCTCAGCGAGCCTTATATAGCCCGCAATAATCTGTAGCACCCCCGTGAGCAGGGTAGCCACCAGTAAATACTCCAATCCGTGATCTTTCACTAGGGTGATCATCAACAGCGCCATCGCACCTGTCGCACCAGAAATCATCCCAGAGCGGCCACCAGCGAAGGCGATAATCACACAGATGGCAAAGGAGGCGTAAAGGCCCACTTTCGGGTCAACGCCTGCAATAATTGAAAACGCAATGGCCTCAGGTATCAGCGCGAGCGCTACAACAATCCCCGCCAGGGTGTCACCCTTGAGGTTGGAGAGCCAAGATTGTTTAAACTTTTCGTACATGCGAGGGGTCCATGATTTTGGGTTAACGATAAGCCAAAAACGGGCTAACAGCGCAGCCAACAATAGGAAGCGCCGCCAACACATTGGCACGCTGGGATAATCAGCTTGTAGTTTTTAAATAGTGGAAAGCTAGCGTTAGGTACGGCTACGTTCATGTACCAGAAAATCAGGTACTGAAGGCTTAATTACCAGAAAGCGATGACAGCACAGTGAAAGCGCTATCAGCACCTCAGGGGGGAGGGCTTGGAGCTAGGGTGGAGTCATCAACCCTAAAAAATGATGTGTAAATACAGTCATTGGCAGAGATTCTTTTACAGCTGGGAAAAAGAAAGAGTAGTGCAAAAACGTGCTATATCTTAGCAGCAAACCTGCTGCATTGCACCTAGCGTCTAATGCTACCCTTCGGGTTTCATCACTTCGACATATCAATCCACTACTTTAGGCAGGGTGATCTTACCCCTCGCATCTGGCGTACCATTACGTCGTTTAAGACGATATTTATCACTTGAGACAATCATACAGATTCACCTATTTAAACATCCTGGCTGAAGGGTGAATCGCCCCGGGTTTTTTTAGACACTACCTGGTCTTATACTTGGGGTTTGAGAGGGTAGCCTGAATGGTCGATTTGAGTTCTTGGATAGATTATGCGGTGTTACATTAGCTTTAATTAATTGCCCGCTTTGGGTCGATATAAGCCATTAGCCCGCTCCTGTAGTCATAGACCTGAATCCGTGAAGCCGGCGCCGACACTTTCCCTATCACCGCCAGCGAGCACTTTTTGATCATTCGCCCCGTGCAAGTTGGCTTTCGCAAGCCCGTTATTGCCAAAACCCACCGTGCTGATCGGTGCTGACGGCCCGTTTTGTCATGCCTTTCCACCCGCCAGGCACGACATATCTGGCGATCGCGTGTCGCTTGGAACTGCTTG
>Ga0208030_1000463_pt1 | contig 27936 bp, 6 predicted proteins | sample MalvirDeepMed_M9_FD_184246 | JGI IMG/M metagenome (GOLD analysis project Ga0208030, IMG submission 184246) | Marine viral communities from the Global Malaspina Expedition - Malaspina viral metaG DeepMed_M9 (SPAdes) (version 2) | ecosystem: Environmental > Aquatic > Marine > Oceanic | place...
AAGGAGGAAAAGGGATTATCTAAGTTAGAATTATGAATTTCATCAATAAAATTATATATGTATGGTAAAGAAATCTCACCAATTTCTGTATTCGCCACATAGTCTTCGTATTCTTCTACGTAATAAGAGTATGATGAGGCAAGCTGGTGAGAGGGCGAGAACTGGTTCAAGACGCTGCCCATGCCGTTTGCGCCTTGTACCGCCATTTGTGGACTTGTTGGTATCATTTGCTTAAAAGAATAATCATAATACCTTGTATTAAAAAACGCTTTTGTTAATAAACCATCTTGGCCAAATGGTATTAGTTCTGTACCGCCGGCGAGCATCACCGGAATCAAAGGATCTGTTCCATCTGGCCCGGTGCCAAACAAAAGCTTGGTCCACATTCCTAATGTCCTGCCGGCTTTGTCTCTAGGCGGGCCATCGGGGGCGCCCTGAATTGGATCTTTTGTTGTAACATCACTGGACCTTATAAAAACTGGATATGATCTATAAATGTCATTGAACTCGAAGCAGCCTCCATAAGCGTTAGCACCTACTTCTGTTGGTGTTCCAAAAGAAACGGTAATTCCTTTTTCATTGAATTCCGTAGTACCTTGGCCACCTTGCATGCCTCCTTCCAAGTTATAAAAATAACCACGATGCTTCGCAAGGAGATCCACGCGGGTCGGGGTTTGTTTATTCTTTGTTATAAAGTGTGTATTTATATACAGTTTTTCAATTGACATTAGTAGCCACCTCTACCGGTAGTACCACCATTCCTGGTACCCGGGCCAGTTCCTGGGCTTGGGGTCGCCATTTCGGTGCGTGGTGTTCTGAGTTGTTGCGACGGGCCGGCCGACGGAGTTTGGGCCTGGTTTCGGCTAAGGCGTGGGGGTCGGGCGGGACCGGGAACTTGTGGGCGTGGACGTGGTGTGGGATTAGCGGAACCGACGCGGGCGAAGCCCAGTTGCGCGTTAAAAATATATTCAGGCTGAACACCTGTGGCATAAAGTTTATCAGAACCATTAATTAATCTGTCAATTCTTTCTATATTTTTAACTGGACTTCTACTATCATTTGAAACGACATTAGATTTACCTTTAATTAAAAAATACTCATTGTATATTGGAAGATCTAAAGATTCAGGATAAGTACCTAGCAACATCGGATTTCTATATCTAACCAATCTGCATAATGTAGTGTTATTATTCAAAATAGTGTTCCATACATCCGGTGTGACGGGAGACCAGCGAGGTTGTTTTAGACTAATGTCATTATTATTAGTTGGATACCCAGTACATGCTTGCAATTCTATAAGTTGCCCATGCATCAGCCAAAACATTAAAAATTTACTTGCATCCTGCAGGGGGTTGAAATTTGAATTCAACAACTCTTTTCGATAATTATTTTTGCTAATATCACTGACACCTTGGTGCAATAAAGCTTTAAGTTGCATCGGCATTTCTTTAATAATTTTTTGTTTTTCTACAGAAATTTGATTTGCTGGTCTTTTTCTTAATTTGTTTCCCGAATCAATTGTTACGGTCCTCGAATTAGCAGTGTCTTTGCTCTCAACTTTGTCTAGAAAAGTTATGATATTATCAGGGTTTCTCAGATTCCATTTTTCGAGATCCTTAATCGGCTCTAATGTTTTTAAATAATGGGCCCCGAGGAGAGATAACATTATCCCATTCCCTGCGGCGTTGGTTTCAGGTACTTGTCTAATATTGTTACTACGAGATGAATATCGATTGTCACTTTGTTTGTTGATGCTATTAATAATTTCTTGGTCATCAGAAATATTTCTATCAATTATAATTTTTGTTGTTTTGCCAAAATAATTATCTGCAAGAGCATAATTTGGACTCTCCAACTCCCTTTCATTATTTTTATGTAATATTCTGTTAACGTCCCTAAAAGCTAAAAAAGAATCTAACTTTTGTGAAAAAGAGTATTGCGTGTAATCAGTCATGTTATTATCTATTTGTGACATATTATAGCCCAAAACATCTAATAATAAAACAGCATTCTTATTTTTATTAAAAATGTTATCTTCTTCATCAATCAAATTAACTTTTTTATTTCCGCCTAACGAAACAAAAGATGGCGCAAAATATTGATATTTGTTTGAAGCAACAAAATCTCTGTTAGAATAAATTTTACCATCGACTTGCAGGTTTAAAGAAGGATTTTCGCTATTAAAATATCTCAAGGTTTCTATTTTAGACCTTCTTATTATTTCATCTGCATCATATGTTTTAAATCCCGCAAGGGAGGTAGCGTCTGCGTCAAAATATTCGTAACCATAATTCGGATCCAGGGATGCATCAACAATTTCAGCAGAAATATTATTATTGCTGTAACCTTTGAAAGAAGAACCAAAATACTTATTTAATTTGAAAACGGCTGTTCTAGGTTCTGTCTCCTTTTTTGTATATAAAGCAGCAGTTCTATTCTTGCGCTTGGTTATTGAAGACTCATATGTTAATTTATTTCTAATTTTACTAGCATACTCAAGCATCATTGTTTTAACAAAATCCATATCTTTTGGGTTGTTACTTATCGGTGAGGCAAGGGAATATAGTACTCTCGCTAAATTATTTTGTAATTCTGCGGTTAATTGAGGATTGTGGCCCATAAATAAATTGACAATTCTAATAAATTGTTTTATAAGATTTGACCATGGCGTACCTGATTTTGAATCTTCGCTTAAAACCGTTGTCAAAGACATGAATGACTGAGTGTATTTTTTATTAAAATTATTAAAGCCGGCTTTTTGAGCTACCATTGCTGTATTGTCATATAATTGAATTGATTGTTCAAAACCCAATAAATTAGAAATCAAATAATTTTGTGTTCTTTCTTCTATCTCTAATTCAATACCATATTGGTAACTACCTTCTGTCACCTTAGCAATTTGTTTATCTACCACTTGGAAAAATAATATATCACCAGCATTTTTTAAAGATAGGTTTATATTTTCTATAGTACCAATTGGCTCTTTAGTATATTGGTCTTCTCGAACTCCTTTAAGATCAGTGACACCAGTTTTTGTTAACATCGGCCTGTTAAATAATTCAACAACAACGTGTTCATCCGGGCTGCCATTTGGATTAAAAAATGGTAATATTTTCTTTCCGTTTAACCGATCGAGACCTGTTTGGTTTTCATTTATTCTTCTTCTTAAAATTCTTAATTTTCTTATTTTAGATGCATCAAGAATTGAATTTACAATTGCTGGATCGGGATTATTAAACAATTTTGCATAATGACTATAATTCCTAAATATTTTTTCTATTTTAACCCCAAAAATAAATTTGGTTGATCCATTACGATCCCTATTCAAAAATAAATCTGTAAAGAATACATCATCATTTTGCTTATTATATGTTGTTTTTAAATTCAGCGACTTGGAAGCTTTTATGGCATCTTTATCATTTTCTTTAAAAGAAATATCAATTTTTTTGAATTTATCTATAACTCTGTAATCTATAGTTTTGATATTCGGCACGCTGGTTGTAATCAATCGTTCGTTTTTCCCTGTCCCGGAAGAGAGACCAGTATTAACTTGACCGTCTGATGTTTGGTGAATTGGACCAAAATACGGCCTCTTATTTTTTTCTAGCAAATAATGTTTTGAGTTCTTTACAAGTTTATTGCTAACAATAATTTGTTCGATTGTGGGCCGGCCCAAGGAAGAGATTAGCGGAATTCTTTTCTTTTTTTCACGAGTAAGAGATTCTATATCTGAATCGTAATAACAAACAGCAAAATATGTTAGATGTTGAGGGTTATCATTTGGTAAAGAAAAAATGATTTCATAAGGTATATCATATACTCTGTGATTTTTTGTTTCTGTTGTTAAATAATTTTCAATTCTAAAATTATCTGGTCTGTTATTAATATCTATATCTTTACATATGACACTTGTGGCGGCTCCATGGGGTGCGGTCTTTGAAATATCGTCATAATAACCGCCTGGAAGTAATTGAATTGGCGCTCTTGTTATGTCTTTCGTCGCTCCAGAAGACAGGCTTTGTGCAATCCTTATTTTCATTCTTTTATTGACACCAGATTCGTTCAACCAAGATGTTTTGTTGGATGAATCTACAATTTCTTTTATGTATAGTCTTACCGTAGAAATAAGTTGTGATCCTTCGCCGGCGGAAACTCTTGCAACAAAATCATTATTATATCTGTTCTGTGTCATTCTATCAGAAACAATATTACTTTGACGAGCATTTTCTCTTTCTTTTAAATGGTCATAGCCTTTTGATAATCTTATACTTCCAATAAAAACATCTGGTACAGATTGGCCGAATCGATTTTGTTTAATAACCATTAGCAAATTTCTCCTGTATCTTCTAAAGTTTCACCATACATATTTATATTTGTCTGAGATGGAGAGATGATTTCCAAGTCTTCACAGTTTATTTCTACATCAGAAAACAAACTTCTGTTTTTCAATTCAGCCCTAGTGGTACAAATAACATCTTCTGATATTTCTTCATCGAAACTAATATCTAAAAAATTGGCTAAAATATTTTCTGGTTTGGGGGGTGCATATGTTTTTCTTTCTTCATCGTCATTAACATATGGAGCATAAAAAACATTTTCTACCTCAACTTCTGGGTTGAAATATAGTTTAATCCAGCGTTCTGTGTCTAAATTAGAGTCCTCTATAAAAAAGACCTCAACTTCATAATTATCAATACCGTAAGGAACATTTTCTTCTGTTAACTCAAGCAAGATTTCTCCTCTTTTAACTTCGTAATATGTTCCATCTTCAAATGGAATAATTTCATCTGCTCCAACATGAGCCAAAGCATTATTAACCGCAATTGAATTATTAATATCTTTAGCAAAGTTCATATTATATTTTTCTACAGTAGTAAAATTACATTCTATTTCAACTTGGGGAATTTTTAAAGTAGGAAAACGATTAGTATAGAGTTGCTCAACAGAGCTGCTAATTTGTCCTTTATAACATTGCATATCCCAAGAAGGAGCATATCTGTTTCCCAAATCTGAAGTGCCAATTGGCTCTTGCATAATATAATTGTTAAGAATGCCAAATTCGTTATTATACTCATAAGTGTTGGTCAAATGAAATTTGACCCATGATGATATATCGGCGGAAACATTCGGACTAACGGTTTCTATCATCTCTTGTTCTTGTACAAGATTTAACCATTCTCCGTGCGCTGCAGCATCATAAAAATCAGGGCCAAAGCCCAAATCTTCATAATCAACAAGCCCAGACCCTGCTTTAAAAAATTGATTTTTTCCAGCCACATTCATTCTATCTTTTTTCTCTAATCGCGTAAAGTTGTATTGTGTTTTCAATCTTGGAGTTTCTTCTTTGATACGTGTAGCAATATAATTCTGTTCTTCGGCTGGTAAATGGTTATCGGGCGAACCAGTATATCGAGCATCATATAGGATGTCATCATCAAAAAAAGCATAATATTCTGGTGTTAGACTTCCCTCGGATAAAAGTTTTTTTCCATGGGAAGTTAGTTGTATATCGAATACTTCTTGTTTTTGATTAAAAAATGCCATTTATCTTATTTCCCTCCGGTTGTACTTCCGCCTCCGGTTGTGCTTGTGCCGGTGGTTGTGTTTGTGCCGCCGGCGGTGGAGGACATACCTTCTTTTGTTGCTGCACTAGCTAGTGCTTGGCCAATAATTTTTGCTGGTGCTGGCATATCGTCCTCCGTTTCTTCAACTAATTGTGGCGTTATTTTAACGTCAGCTTCTATTTGTGCTAACTCAACCATAGAAAAGAAATCATATGGCCAATTATAACTATATAATGGTTCAACTTCTTTTGAACTTAATTGCACAGCCTCTTTTGGGTCTAACTTACCAGAAGCAATGTCTAATTTTTGGTTATCTTCAATTTGTAATAATAAATCTCCCCTAGTTTTTCTTAAAGATTTATAGTAGTTCCATTCAGCTTTCTGCTTAACTTTAAATATTATCCAACGCAAGTCTTCATGGAGTGTAACAAACCCGGACTTCTTTTGGTTTTCTTCGTGTTCTTCAGAATATTCTCTTATTGCCTGCGCTAAAAGAGGATGAGTTATAGTAGATACACTCTCTCTTGGTTCTTTGATATTGGTACCTAAATCAGGTGGAAGATTTTGCCACATATCTATGAGATCTTGCTGGCTAAATTCATGTTCAAATTCAAAAATATGCATTGCAAATGGCTTTACTTCTGGTGTATTAAATTTACCATGGAAAGTTAAAAAGTCAAATTTGGGAGGTAAAACATACGTCCTCATTTTCTTAACCATATCAATAACATCTTGGCCAGCGATTGTAAGTATCTTTTCTCTTTCTGTCTCACTAGCTTCCCTATCATAGAATATAGCAGCATCAATTCTTTCTCTGTCAATTGAGAAAAATACTTTTTTATTTTTTATAGTTCTAAAAGGGATTGCGATAATTGATTCTTTTACCTTCTTTTTAGATGGTACTTTGCCAATTTTATGATTACCTTTCCTTAAACCAAGTGCGTCGGCAAGTGAAGGTTTATTTAAACCATCCGCAATTTCAATAACTACTCCTTCTTCTGGATTAGCGGGCAAAGTACCATATTGGTGCCACATGCCTTTTGCTACGGAACCTGATCCATATTTTGGTAAGGTGGTTGCGACGTCTTTAAAATTCAACATCGGAGTCTCAAATTTTGTTTCAATAACAAGTTTCCGTCCTGCTTTATCAAAATCAAGCACCGGGGCTCCAAATTTTAATCCATCTCGTGTTTCTTTAGCAGTTTTTTCAAAATCAAATATTGTTTCAGTAAAGTTAATAGAAGCGCTAACCTGCATAGCATTATCAATATTTTTAGTTTGGCCGGTGGCAAGAGCTGCAAAAGGAACAAACCCATTGCGTGCATAAGTTACTGTTGCTCCAGAAAGAATTGTAAGTAGATCGTACCTAGAGTTGTCTAATGATGCATCAAATTTAACAGGATTAAATTCAATTTTGATTAAAGATCCGCTGTGTGGGCTTTGATAAGAGTAATCGTGCTCCAAAGATTCGTAAGGAGGTGTAAACGGAGAATATCCACTAGCCTTTCCATATTGAGCAGCAGTTGGCGCCGCATTGGATGCATTAACTTCATTCGTGTAAAGCGTTGTAGGAATCCCTGATGAACGTGAAAATGCGTTAACCACAGGTGGGCCGAATGCAGATGGCCTGTCATACATTGAGAAAGAACCAGTTTTCTTCATAATAATGAACATTTCATACGGTGTAGTGCCCGACATTTGACCGAATCTTGGATCTAAATCTCCAAAATCTGATTTAATTGGAGTTTTATCAACAAAAAATTGCATTGTTTCTGCTAAGAAATTGTGCATAGCTAATTTATATCTTTTATCTTTTGTTTCACTAAATGATGCAGTAGGAGGTAATTCAGATGCTGCAGCTTGATGGACTGACGCTGAAGGATGTATTTCTTGATCCAAAATTTGTAACCCACGGTAAAACTCTGAAGGTTCTAGAAGGCTTTCAAACTGAAGTCTCTTAGTAAAATTTTCATTTAATCTATAGCCATAATTATTTATTCCCTGAACAGTTTTAAATGAGCCAGTAGCTTCATAACTAGGTTTGTAATGATTTATATAACTTACGGCTGCCGAGCGCGGTGTGGGTATCGTGTATACCGGATAGTCAACAGCTATACCAGCTTTTATTGTGTTATACATTATACCTGGTGCGAAATAAGGTGTGATAAGCGGGCGCTTATATCCAAGAAAATTATCAGCAACTTGTTTCGAGACTTTCTTAACCTGAGCTGTATCAAAAAATGAAGCTGAAAATAAACTAGCTAGTTCGAGTGTTCTTAAGACAGGATAAAAACCACTATATGGCAGGAATTTCATTAGTGCTCTACATTTTAAAGTTAATGAGGTATCTTCTGCTCTTTGAATTTGTTTACCATTCATAAAAGTAGTTTTCCTGTGTTCGTCGATGATATTAAAATGTTTAAGGAAATCACTATGAGAATAATCTTTATAAAAATTATCATTTGCGCTATCTGATGCAACAGTACCTGTCAGAGTTAGAAAACCTTCTCGATCAGCTAGAAAGTCTGAAGCTTTAACGTTTACATAATAATCCATATGTTCACTAATCCTAAATTCTGGTATTAGAGAATAATCTTTTCCTTGCCTTCTTAAATCTTCTACCCAGTTTTCATATGTTCCTTGTGGGAAAGGTTGTTTATCAGCTTGCGAGTCGGCTTCCCATTTTGTATCGCCGGCAAGCATATACGTTAAAGTACTGGCGCCGCCTGTAGTAATCCAAACGTTTTCGAAGGTACGTCGCGAGTATATCGGGCTCATTTGAGCAGTAAACTTGCGCGCTTTACCAGAATTTGTATCGATAATACTCCACTGCGGGTACATACTCCAAAGTTCACCAAGACCACCAGATACCATTGGAGCTACAGCTCCAGTTGCATGAGTAGTACCTGTAGTATCCAAACCATTAATCGTAATAGAAGTTTCGAAAGATGTATTGCCTAAATTGTCTGTTGTCCTCGCATCTAATGGCCACATACTTCCGGTATCACCGATCATTGGACGTATTGCTGATCCATCATTTTTAGTGATTAACGATTTATCAAATGCATTAGTAAAACCTTTTGCGTTGCCCTCCACCCAAGTTGCAAGAGGTACTGGGTTTGTGATAACTCTATTATTTCTGTTTTCTCTCCAGAACGATACAAAATAATTCTTTCTCATGTAAGTCTTCGAGAGATATTCATTTTTTTCCCTCGGCCATATTCTTTCGCGATAGTTTAGTGAAACAAATTTTTCGACCGGGGTACTTTCACCGGTCAAACCACTATAAAGATATATTGCAGTTAAATCATCATACGCTAGATTTTCTGTATTAACTTTCACATCTAATAATTTATCAATTTCATTTCTGCTAAAACTTGCTAGTTTATTACCATAAGTATGTTCGAGAGTAATCAGGTCTGCGACCATTTGATTTGGGTCTCTTTTAACCCGGGTTTGTATACCTTGACCTTCATTCGCAGCATCTAAATTTGTTAAATTATCTGGCTTGTATAAAAAACGATGCGTTAATGGCTTGTATTTTGAAGTAACAGCTGGTTCGGTGAAAGAACGCGAATGAGGTGAACGCATCTCTTTATAGTGATTACCCTGATCATCAGTAAATAATCTTGCTGGTTTTTGTATAGAAATTCTATTATTTATTCTCATATCCCTAACAATGGGATGTTCACCTGTTCTTGTTTGTTTCCATGATGGATATTGGTAAGGACCATTATAATTAAGCAAAAAAGTATTCAACAAATTTGCTTTAGTAAATGAAGTGTTTTCAAGAGTAAGCAGTTTTGTGTTCAATCCGGAAGCACTTAAGAAATTTTGGCTTGCAGTGACGGCAGCTAATATGTGAAAGTTCAAACCAACAAAATCTGTTGTTAATCTAGAGCCTGCGGCGAAGCCAGAAGGTTTTTTATCTTTGTCAAACCCACCAAACTTTCTTGGGGTGCCGGCGTCGTCTCCGTCAATGTAACTGCTTATATCGCTAGCGCTCATGAAAGCTATTGATGGAGTATAAATATAACCACCAGATTTGGCTTTTCTCTCTTCCCCACTTCTGTGCGCGTATCCCATGGGTGCCGAATCACCCAAATCATGGGTACTTAAGGACGCTGTTATCCACGCATACTGCCGGTCAGAAGAAGGAGTTGGCGTAATAACAAATCCATTATTATAGATTGACGATGTTAGAACTGTAGAGCCAGGCCTTTTGAGTAATGTTATTCGATTGTTGTGTACCTCATGATATGATGCCGTGTTGGCCCTTCTAAGGTTAAACCCGGGGGTACCCTCATATTTACCCTCGGCTTCGCTTAAGAGCGTCTTTAAGGGCTGTCTAACCGATAAATTTCTATAGTTTAGATTATTATATACACTATATGTTCTAGACGCTTCGTCTAAAAATCCAAGAGAATTAACTTCAGGCCCGCCTGGTGCTGAAAACCTATCGTTTATAACAGTTTTTTGCCTTGTCGATAAATCTCTTAGATATTTTCTTTCGTCTACTTTAAAATCATATAAGTCTTTGAACACTATAGATTTAGCATCAGAGCCAGAACTAGGTAAATTTCCTGTATGGTGTATAAACCATAAATTATTGACGTCGGCGCCAACGGTTTGAACTAATTCATAATTGTTAATGTAATTACCAAGTACTCTTAGTCCGTTGATTGAAGAAGTTACTGTTTTAATATTTTTAATATTAACTGGTCTTTTAACTAATTCTTCGCGGTAAAATGATGCACGTGGCTTGTGGAATCCATCGGCGCCGGGTCCGTATACTTTGACTGTTTTATCATCTGTGCCGCTGGTAAAGTTTGTCTTAGTCATACCGGCAGTACCAGAATCTGTTAAAGTAACAGTTGTGTTGCCGGCCGTGCCTGCTGTTGCTTGAGTTACAGTCACAACTGCCCCATCAACAGAGGCAGTAAACCTTGTCCCTGCTGGGCCCGATGAGGTGTTGATAACATTCATCAGGTTAGCTGCTGTTGCATTGTTTGAGGTCGTGGCTTCAAATGTACCGTTAACAGAACTTTGGTCGCCTTGTGTAAAGTCATAATTAGTACCATCAGTAGCAACCAAGTTCACCTTGTCGCCGGCGTTGAGTTCGGTGTACGCCGTGATGGTTATTGTTGCGGTGGCAGCTACACCATCATTTCCAAAACGTATCCTCCAGCCTTCTGGGCGGGTGAGTTCTGTGTCTGTACTAGTTTTTATTGTATTAACAACATTAACTGGCGCGTGTCGATAAGCCAATCCTCCGACATGCTCGTTAGTAAATGGTCCCTGCAAAGGCGATTCAGCATTGTAACTATCATGATGAAGGTTAGTAAATTCGTAATTAGTTTTAAAATCGGTGCTAACTTGACTGTTTGTTGGGCCGCTGTGGCTGTAAATTGTAAATGGTGTAACAATATCTGTTTTTGAAACACTATGTTCTTCTATAAAAGTACCAGCCTCATTTTTTTGAAATAAGTCTGCTTCGCCGCTATATCTCTCTTTATCCTTGCGGTGTATAATAACGTCTTGCAAACCGTAGTCTTGATTTAATTTTCCTGCTTCTATCTTAACATGATCACTGTTATCTTCTGAAGTGCCTTTAAAAGCCAAAACTTCTTTTTCAAAATTTATTTTCTTATTATAATACTGATTATGACCTTGTGTAATCGGTGTTAACACGCCCGCAGAAATCCCTGGTGTTAGTCTATTTATCACCTCGGAGTTCATTATTATTCTTCTAAGATGTTCTCTATTAATATCAACATCTGCTACTCCAATAGTGTTAACATTGGTACTAATAATTTCATGATTGCGTAATGTTTGCATTCCCTTTTCCAGACTAGGGAAAGGGGATCTCCCTTGAACTACTGGGCCTCGGCCGCCGTCGCCGCCTCCGGCTTGGGCTTCTTTTGCTCTTTCATCGCCGCCATCAGAAAAACCGCCATGGACTTGCGCAGCCAGATTTCGATAAGCAGGGGGCAGATCATTATTAATACTGTTTACTCCATGATGTGGAGGCAATGGGTTGAATTCTGGTTCGAAATCAATATCAATTAATCTAACAAATGGATGTTTGTATTTATTTCTTTCAAGCAAGTGACTTTCAATCACTGTTCTAATATCTCCTGATATATTTGCAGAAACAGGTACGAGACTCTCCAACATTTTATTAATTGTGAAATCAACCCATTTGTAAAATTCTAAAAATTTATCAAAATCAACTGATTTACCGACTCTCTGAAAAAATAGTTCTCTTAATTTATTTAATTGTTTATATTCAAGGCGGTAGCGATGGACGGGATGACCAATTATATTATTGAACTCCAATATTGTTGAAAACATATCAATCATTTCATCTGAAACGATTTGATACGGACTCTTTTCAATCGCTACAAAGTATGTCATCGGCCGCTGTCTTTTAAGGAATATATCCTCGTCAAACTTTCTTATCTCAATTTGGTCAGAACTGTTCATGACTTCCGGAAGCTGTTGTTTTGATGTAAAAACAAAATTTTCAATAACAGAATTATTACTGCTTGTCGCAAAGCCGAGGGCGATGCCTGAGTTATATCTATCAATAAATGAAGAGAAATCGTTGTATGCAAGGTTTGTTGTCGTGGATGAACCAGACGAAAAGTCAAAAACATTAAATTGCCCACTTGAATCAGAGCCAGAAATATTTTCGAAATTCCAATGCAATGCCAAAGTTTTATAGTTCGGTATGTAAGCACCGGATAACGAGTTCATATATTTTTGATCATTATGCGGGGCTGTTCCTGATAAAGAAATTAAAAAGTTCCCATAAGGCTTTTCCACTCCATAATTTGTTATGTCTTTAATGTGTGAATGTAATTCATCATCACTTAAATTGTTATACCAAAATCTTACTGATGTTATATCTATATCACTCTTATTAATAATACTGCCCGTGTAGTTTGTTTTGTGAGCACCAACATATATTTTTTTAGAGCTTGTTAAAAAGGCGGTTGCTTGATTAAACGTCAAGTCTTTAGTTACAGTAAATTCTTTTTCTATTGTGCCAAGATTTGCATGCGCGCCGTGGAAAATTAATTCATATGATGCGCTAGTATAAGTAGCTGTTGCAGCTGCCCCAACTTTTCCTAAACCAGTTACAGTATAGTGGTTGCTGTAATTTTTAGGTCGAATTCTTGCACTCAAATTCCAATGTTCATTATCATATACTCCCTGAATCCAGGAACTCGACATCGCAACAATACCACGATATGACCCAGAAATATGAAAGCGAGCATGCTGTTTGAATTGTGGATGTTTTTCTACAAGAATGTGTAAGTTTGCAGCGTCTTCAAAGGAACCTGGTGTATTAAAACCATCTTTTGCCCAAGTTGTTGAATTGACGCCGAAGTCGCCGCTAGTGTCTATAGTATGTATGCCAACGACAGAAGACGTATTTTCTGTATATCCATCACTAAATTTACTGCTCTTTGGGAATTTTTTTGGAAAATAAACATTTGCTTCAAGTGTTAATGGTATTTCTTTTAAGGCTTTTCCGTTTGGCAAATAAGAGAGGGCATTCGCATTATAAAGATTTTTATTTGTTGCATCTAAAAATTTTGATGCATCCTGATAAATTGTTCCAGTAAAATTAGAATCAGATATATTTACAACTCTTTTCTTTACAGTGGCGTGTCTAAAATTTTCTCTAAACAAATATTCATTGTTATTTCCATAATAGTTTACTTTGACCAGATCATCGCCCAGGCCGAGACACCGCAACAGTGATCTAATTGATTGTTCTGTACCTTTCGTTTTATAAATGTGTGATAAATTATTATAAATATTTTGATAAATTCTATTTTTAATTTCATGAAGCTTATCTTTAATAACAAAATCTTCTGTTTGATTAATATAATTTTCTATCAAATCAGAGTTATTAAAGATTTCTGATACATAGAAACCTTTGTCCTGCAACAATTGGTTCATGAATGGATATGCTTTCTGACTTCCACTTGGATAATTAATACTTTTAATTTTGTGTATTTGAGAAATTTGTAAGTGAAGTGTATCAAAATAACTTGACATAATTTGAGTTAATTTATGAAGTTCGCCACCTTCGTCATCCTCGATAATCCATTGAGGGAATGTATAATATAAGTACGAAGTATTTTGATCATCGTACATGGATCCTGTAAGTTTTTTCTTAGTAATATATGAACTCACGTCCGGGTGTTCTTTATAAACTATAGGATCTCTAAACTCAAATTTAGCATACCCTGAGTTTGTTAAAGCAGAGCCGGTGGATCTTTGATTAGTGGCGGTGTAGCCATAAAATATACCATTTGATATGCGGCCAGAATAATCTAAAATTATCTCATCTGTTGTTGCTTCGCCAGTGATGCCTTCATTAAATTTGTAATACAGGCCTAAATTAGTATTCGAATCGTCAGTATTCGAACCACCAGCTACTTGACCAAACCAATTTATACCAATTTCTTTAGCCGTCCTACGAGTTTTCCAAAATCTAAAATCATCTATAGACGCACTCAGCGGGCCGTGGCCGAGCTTGGCAATAGAGTCTTCGTTAAAAGAAGTTCTGTGTGCCAGTGCACCAATAGTAGATACAATCGGTTTGTTCTGTCCCCAAGAAATTCCTCCTGAGACGCAGTTAATCACGGAGCCGGTTAAGATTGTTTCTACATATTCGCCATTATGGTATAGCTCGCACTCAATATTTGATGCTGCATTTTTAAAAGTAAAGGCATAGTGATGCCATTTGTCGTCTCCAACTTTAGAGGTTATGTATCCGGGCCCGTGAGACCCAGTGGCGCCAATCGTAGCCAATTTCACACCACTAGTACCTGACGTGGCCGTTAACAAGAAAACTGTATCAGCCCTTGTTGAATCCATCTCAATTCGAAGGCGCCCATAAGCAGTACTCGAAACTAATTCATGATTCCACAAATCATAAATAACTTCTCTTTTCGTTTTAGCTGCCCCAAGAAAACCATTCTTTTTTAACCAGAACTCTACTGTGGCTCCGTTTTTCGACAAATCAAAAAATAAGTTCTCAGCACGGGCCTTAGACAAATCATAGACATTATCTTCGGCCATGGAACCAGTTGTTAAAATATACTGTGCAGTCGATGACGGAGTACCGTAATTTCCCGAACCTGGTGTAGCTGCATCAATATTTAAAGTAATAAAACCATTTGTCCTGGGATATTCATCCTCAAAAACATAATTTTCGAAATACGATGAACTATTGTGCCATTGTATTTTTTCTTTTTCAGATCCATCATAAGGATAAGAATCATAAACATTAGCAGCTGCATCAATATAATATTGTTTGGCAGAACCATAACGCACCCAATTTTTGGGCTGTGAGAAGTCAACTTGAGGCGTAACTCTTTCTTTAAATATTTTATAAGTTTTTAAATATTCTTCAGATTCGGTTTTGGATCCCAAAGAATCCAAACTAGAAGATTGCGCAATTATTTTTTGCGAATCTTTCTCAAATAAATTTTTTAAGCTATTGTAAGACATTTATCAAACCAATTATTGTTTTTTCTCAACTCTAAATTTAAATCTATTATTTTGTACAACCCATTTGTTGCCATCGTAATAAGCTAACTCAATACCATATGCTACATCGGGTTCTAATAATTTCATATCTAAATCGAAAAAATTACCTTCTTCATCATATGACATATATGTTTCATTATCAGAAGAACCAGTGCTATGTCTAATAACTTCTAAATTGTCTTTGACCCTGTAAACTTTAAATGAAGAACTCTCGACAATTATAGTTTCTGGTGCTGAGTTCACGGCAACATAATTATTTGGTTTCCAATTTTTCAATCGATTTTTTACTCTAAATCTTGTTGTTTCGTTACTATCATAAACATCTTGATTGTGGTGCATTGACACAACATACCTTGAATTTGGATTAGACATTGATGCTGATATAAAATTAGGTTTGAAAGATCCAGTGGCATATTGAACAGTTCCAGCATTTAAAACCGATCCTGAGCCGTTGTGCCACACATCGAACACTTTTGTAAGGATACCATTAGTATTGCCGGTTAAAGCGAAGGAGGCACTATAAATGCCTGTTCCTTGCCATGCGTAACCTCCTGTAATATTTGTTCCTATAGTTGCATCTAAATATTTGACATCAGCAGAAGCAGAAAGCTTGCTTCCAACAGGAACAGCGTTATCGACACTGCCCGAATATAAGCTTGTGTAAATTGCTACTTTAGTGCCGATTCCTTTAATATTTTTTAAGGTACCCTTTACGTAATTGTAAAGATATAAGGTATGTAAATTATCGACATTATCAGCCAGAGAACTGCTATAATAAAAATTAGTGCGATCGTCTGTGATTTTATTGTCCCATCTAGCCTCAAGTACAGGTCGCTTGAAAAAGAACTCGCTTTTTCTTCCATGGAATTTTTTAGTATAATATGAACGTTTTATTCCCCCTGCGTTCGTTTGTACAGCTGGAGCGGGGGATAAATCTGTTTTGTCAATCACTTCAACGTAAGCCTCATTTGCATCAGTCAACTTGACATGAATACCATAATTATCTCTTGCACTTGCTATCCATTCTTCAACCATGGTAGTTACATCAACCTCAACATCTTCTGGTCCGTCAGTAAACGTTTGTGTAGTGTTGGATCCCCCACTTCGAAAACCAAGTGTGCTGCCGTCTTCTTTAGTAGAAACTGTGCAATTATTAAGATTTTCAGTAATTGTTGTATTCCCATCGGAGCCAGCAGTAACTTGAGTTAGTGTGATGGCGCCGGTTTTTACGGCAGATACAGTAATTTTTCCAGCATGGCCGTTTGAAGATTCAACACACGTTTTTAGGGCGGCTGCAATTGTGTCAGCAGGTCCACTATGATTGAATTCAGGGGGGTCAACAGATGTATTTGTTGACGACGCAGCTTTATATGCTTTAGAAGTGCTATCTGACGAAATGATTGTTATGACTTGATTGGTTGCGCAGCCACCTGTAAACGTTATTGTCGCTGTGGCGCCAGTATAATAGTCTCCTCCGGGGGTGTTCCATGGATTTGAAAACGAAGCCGTCATCCAAGTAGACCCCGTAATTGTTGGATATCCTTTGTCTTTGTATTCATCCATGTCGACGCCGGCGCCCTCGTCCCAAGATTGAGAAACAGGTGCGAAACTTAAAGTATAATCGCGGGGGAGGGTTTGTGAATGCTTCGCATTATACATTCTGAGATAGAAGTTCACATTACCTTTAGCTGGGATGTCGCCGGAAGTTCGATCTGCAGTAACGTCAGTTATAGGAAACCTAACAAGAATTCTTGTGGCCTCCACGGAACTTGTAGTAGCTTGTCCATAAATAGAGAACACTTCCAATATATCTGAGGCTCCCATATTTGCGTCATAGCCTCGGGAAGTTAAACTATGTTTGAAGGCGTTTGTAATTGTATTATCTTCTGATGCAGTATATCTTTTAATTCCCATTATATGACCGCTCCCTTAATATCATCCCCAAATTTGATCTCAAAGCATATATTTTCTTTTGAATTAACAATACGACCATCCGGGCTAGTATTCTGTTTAACATTATAATACACACCAGAATGATTTGTTGATGTTTTATTAACAATTTTTACGTCGACCACATCTAATACTTCATCAACTTCTTTTAAAATTCTATACACTTCTGTAACATAGAAAGGTTCACCAATGTTCATTTTAGGAGATAATAATTCTTTCTTTAGATGACTCAAAGCGGCAATAAGAGCATCATGTTTATCAACACTTGTTTGTGAAACAATCGTAAAATTAATGCCCAAGTTAACAACGTGCGCATCAAGAATATCAATTGAATCATTTATCATTTTATTTAAATTAAGATAAGATTTCAAATTATTTTTAATAATTGAAGAAGTTCGAATTAGGTTTTGACTTGTGTCTTCAGAAAGAACATAAATATTAATGTTTCTTTTATAAGCATCATTATCTTGAAATACATTCGCTCTTTTAATTGCGCCAAGGGCGCGGGGCATTCTATAAATTATGCTGATATAATCATTTTTTGTAACAGCTCTATTCTGTGTAGAAAAACTGTCGTATGCCATTGTTCGGGCTTCGTCGATTGTTATTTCGTTAATATCACCAATAATAGGAGAAGGATTATTTGCCTCCAAACTAGAAATAATAGAGGATCTAGTGCCGGCAGGAATAGATGTTTCATTTTTAAACGAAAATTCTGCATTTGTTATCTGTGTAATGGAATTTGCAGAAGCGTTGACATTTTCAACCACTGTCGTTCTATATGTGACTGTTAAAGTAGTATTAGATGGCCCGATTCCAAACTTATCATTAACGAACATGTTCTTTGGATCATATGAATTATCTGATATATAGTCTCTTGCATGTAACTGCATTACAACTTCATTTGGATCTACAAACTCTTTGTTCAACACATCATTGTTTGAAACAGTCCCGAATTGAAGATACGGAATGTTGAATTCGTCGCGCTCAACAACAAACCTTCTTGGTACGGCCATTGGTTTTAAAACTGAAGGAGCATCCAGTAAAGTAGATGGATCTGAATTTGTAGAAGTCCTATAAATCACATCTTGGGACAAATATTCTACTTCGAAATATTCGTTCCCGCTTTCATCAAAAACTGATGCAATCTCTGTTATATTTGTATCACCCAAAGAAAGTTTATAAAAACGAATAAATTCTCCAACTGTAAATTCATTTGTTATTAATTGGCCCGAGACTACCTGACCGGAATTCTTCAACACATAATGAGTTGGTATTTTGTTAGCATTTGTTTTAGCAACTTTAAAAATAGTATTAGTGGAAGCGAAGTTAACGTCCTCTGTTAAAGTAAAGTTTTTGCCTGCGGGGGTTGAGAAAGCACTGCCGCGTTTAACTATCGGCAAGTAATCTGTAACGGGTGCGTGGGCGCCCGAATCTGCATCTACTAAAACAAACAAGTCAACGACTCCAAAAGAATTTGCGACTGGCTTATGCTTGTACCCTAATTGTCTTGCATGGCGCAAAACATTTTTAAGTTCAAAAGAATTTTGAAGAAAACTTTCATTAACATGATAATCCACTGCAAAAGATAATGAATCTCCAACATACGAAATCAAATCGACCATCAAGGAACCAAACGATCCTTCATTAAAATCTTTAAATTGTTCGGGATAATATTTTTTTGCATAACTAATCAAATCATCCTTAATTGAGTCGTATTCGCGATTAGTATATTTTATATTTAGTTTTTTTCCACTTAGCATTTTTTATTTCCACCTAAATTGTTTGGTCTAAAATTGATTTTATCTCACCTGAAGATGTTATACTTGGGCTCAAAACTAATTCAACATAGCCTTCTTTTCCTAGAGGCCCAACAAAAAATGAAACTCTCACAGAAATCGCATTAGAATCGGTACTGTTGGAATCTTTAACATCAATATTTATATTCTTTAAAAATGGCATAAAGATATCAACTTGTTGTAAAATTCTACTTTCAATGTCTTCTTTCACAACTATAGTATTTTCCATAAATAAATAATTTCTAAGCCCTACGCCATAATCTGGCATCATTATTCTTTCGCCAGGAGCAGTCAATAAAAGCATTTTAAGATTTTGTTTTATGATCCCATCTAAAGTATTCAACATGCTATACGGGCCGTTATCTTTATCATAATCTAAAGGCAAAGATGGAGAATAACCAATTTTAGACATAATACAACTCCTTATACGTAATTATAAATTCATATAAATATTGACATATTTTATTCATTTTTGCATAGGTCCGTATCTGTTATTGGTTGTGATGGATCAAGAGAGTCAAAAGTCGGTGGGCCCAATTCTGTTCCTTGTTCTAATTCTCGTGATGATCTGCGCATAGCGAGCGCCACCCAGCCAATTGGAGTAATCGGGAAAGTATCAAAGCCCGGATCTATCATATTAGCCAGTATTTCAAATAACATTCTTATATTATCATGTGCCAAACCAGAATGATCTTTTTGAGTGAATGGCGCGAAGAAGCCAGGTTCTAGTCCTTCAGACCTTATTTGTTCAAGAATTTGATTTTGTTTTTCTTGGAAGGCTGAGATGCCCTTTGAGCCATACTTTTTGAAAGCATCCGCCTGTCTAGTGTTAATCACGTTTTCTTCTAAGTTGCTTAAACCGAATTTTTTATAAGGGTCTCCGCCTGAAGATAAAAGCTCAAACAAATCAAATAAATCAACTTTTGTATTTGTGAAGAGTCTCTGCATTTTTTGATTAGTGTCAAAGGCAGTACCTTTCCTATATAAACTATAAAATAACGTGTATACGGTAATAAATGATGCATATTGTTTAAGCGGGAAGATATAATTAAACAGAAGTTGAAATTGTGGTGAACCTTTCCCATCAGGACCATTTATCATTTTATCTTTCAAATAATCATATATGCTTGTTACTCCCGTTAGATCGCCGGCTTTTTCTTTTTGTTGTTTTTCAATTAAATCACCAACAAAAAATTCTTTTATAAAAGTTGAACCATCGTTTTCTTGAACCAGTTCTTTAATTTCCATTTTGGAACCATACTCTATATCGCCCAGTTTCAACGCATTGGCGGAGCGGAGTCTAACTTGATATAATTTAATATTAAATTCTATGCCATCTTCTGCTTTGTCCTCTTCCTCAAGATAAACGTTTTCAAATCCCAACCCGGGTTGATTGGTCGTTGCATAATTGCTTTTTCGCATCTTAATTTTGAGTTCAACAGCGGCTTTTCCATTTATTGCCTCATCGTTCGAAACTGTTTCCACATAATATTGTTTTACACTGGGTGGTAGATCTTTGTATTCTCCAATATAATTTTCAAAGATGTCTCCTTGCTGCTTGGGTTGGCTCCAATTTCCCAAAATGTCTCTCTGGCCCAAACCTGCAGAAATATAATATAATTTAGACAACTTAAGAATATCTTGAGCAGATGATATACTAGCTAAAAATTGTTTTGCGTGGGCGCCCCATTTCGTTTTCCCGGCGCCGTCGAACGGGCCGGCGTTTCCTTTACCAAATTGTGAAGATTCATTAATTACCAAGGGATTAATAACACTATTTGAGGCGGTAGAAGAACCACCAAATAAAAGATCTAAAATTTCAACACTTAAACCAGTGTACTCGTTTGCTTCCGACAAAGGTGTTTTAGCAACAGTGTCAACGTATACATAATCTTTAGTTGGTTCAGGCTGGGAAGCTTCTTGCATAACTTTTCTTGTAGTTGTTACGTGGTTCACATTAAGCGCTTGTATTAATTTTTTAAATTTTCCTAAGTCCTCTTGCGCTGGGAAAAGACCAACATATGTATCACCACCCCAAGTGTTGTCATCATCTAAAAATAATGGAGTTTCGTCTTCCAACTTTGCCGGAAGGCCTTCTTGTTTGCGGAACATGGATCCTTGACGAGACATTAACATGTCTTCATCAACTTGAAGTGTTCTATTGACTATATCTTTAGACACCTTTCCGCTCGGACCTTTGATATATTCCTCAGTGACAACATTAACTTTGCCAGACAAAATATCTTCTTCAGTAATTGTAAAATCTGGTACGAATGGGTTCTTTGTTTTATGTTCAATCTTGACTCTCCAGATATCTAACTTGGATCTTGGATATTTCTTTTTGTCATCAGGTGTTTTGCTTGCTATGATACCGTCCCCGGGCTTGGCGATGTTGAGGTCGTCATTCCATTCTTGATCCAAGAACTTGATAACAACATCAGTTTCGGAACGTAATATTTCCACCAAAGAAGATTTGGATTGTAGACCTTCATCATTTTCATCTTCATCCTTGTAAGTCGAACTTGCTGCATCAAAAATTGGGAATTCTTTTTGGGTACCTTCTGTAATCGAAAGAGGAACTTTATAACCGGAATAAAAAGAAGGCATAAAACCGACTCTCTCCAAAAGGTAATCAGTTTTCTTGTTAACTAATTCTCTAAAATCTATGCTATCTGCATGTTTAACCCATATTTGTGAAGGCTCCAGAGAACTTGCGGGTCCAATGCCAGGAATTTTGAAGTTTGAGCCGGCTAACGAATTGTAGCCTGGGCTCCAACGAAGATATTTACTCCAAGAATAGCCCGCGGTGGTCATCGACCAATACGAATCTTTGAGATGACTACGGGTATCAATATTATCTGAATGTGGTCGATATTCTGCGGGGCTAGAGACAGAATCCAGTTCCGGGTTGTTGAGGGACTCTTCCCTATTAAAGCCATAAAATTCTTGTAATACGTTATCTGTAGATTCCCCATCGCCATATAAAGATGTTTTTTTATAATCACTAAAAACTTGATTTGTAAAAATGCCGGTATGTAAATATAGCGTGTTAAGGTACCCCGTCGACAAATGTTGGGCGATCATATCGGCGTTGTAATCCTCGGATCTGTTGATAACAGACATGGGCATGCCACCCGGGTGTTTATACGGATGCATTTTGTAGGCAGTTTCATAAACTGCATTTAAGGTACCAAATCCGTTATTAATACAATCAAAAAGTTGATCAAGCTTGACCTTATTATTTTCTTTCCATGATTCAAATTCAGCTTGCGTATTGATGGGCTCATCGACCACCTCATTTATACAATATTTAATTTGGTCCTGGATTACGCCTTTATTAAGAGTTGCTAAGGACCCGCCGTCGGCCGGTTGGGCGAATTTGCTAATAAGGTACTTTAAAAATGTTTCTTGATTATCAGTGGCAACCTGATTCCAATTGTAATAATTTGGTGGATAAATATCATATATTGTCATACCGGCCGGCTTTATTAGTTGTTTTTGGCCAACAGCTGACCATTCGGTTAAATTTGAAACCTCGCTACCGCCTGGAAAAGACGCGCCGATTTGTTTCCAAGAGGGTGATTTTTTACACCTGCTCATTTTATATGCAGCCATGTTCTTGAAGTGAGTATCGGTTAGTGGCATATTTTCATATTTTTTGCCGTCATTTTCAAAATCATAATCAAGATACTCTACTTTAACCCCGGTACTTTCTATGCCGAAATTGTATATGTAATCCAAATAAGCTGTTTCATCAATAGATGGAAAGATTTTTTGATAATCTTTAAAGGTAAATTTTTTGCAACCGGCATTGTCGGAAGCTCCGTGTGGATATGTTCCCTCTTGTATATTACTTTCATAATCAATAATAAATTTTACATTAAAATCTGGCCGGCCTACCAGCCCAGGATGTTTTGCAGGATTATAATCTGGTCGGTCCTGCTCTCGATGCATACTTGAAATCTCTGTGTTGTCTCTCGTGAAAGGCTGTTCGTCTAATTCAACGCCTATACCCATCCATTGTGCAAATTGATTTCTCGCGTATTTTGTTGTTAATAAACCAACGTGAGCATTCCATGTATCGTGGATGCTATCATTTCCATTGGGCGCCTTGGTCCATCGTTTACTATCACCGTATCCATCAGGATCCGCATACGCTTTCTCGGAATAATTACCTAATACAAAGAGATCATTACCAACAGCTGGGTGGAAGTCGCCGTCTTTATCTGTCCATGAATAATTTGCAACATGATTGGCCCCGAGGCCATATGTTTCACCATAATAATTAATTAATGAATCTTCGACAGATGTAATACCCTCAAAATCTGACACATCGCCGGCGATCCCGGGCATCATCAGCCGATCACTATGTATAACTACTGGTACTAATGAACCTGCTGTTTCACCAATTACTTTACCTCCGTCATATATATCTACTGTTTCTTCAAACTTAAGATAAGCTGGATCTCTGTAACCCATGTTGAATTTGGTTCTATATACATCTGCGTCTGACGGATATTTAATGTATCTTGCTAGCTCTAAATTAAAGTTTTTGGCTTTTAGATCAGCTAATTCTTTGAAAGAACGACTTACTAGATCGGTTGCGAAACCAAGGACGGCTCCTGAGCCCGGTTTATTGACATCTGCATCCATTTCTTCATAAGTCAAAGGCATAACGAAGTATGGAATTTTTTTGGTTACCCATACAAAAGGGTCTTCTCCTCCCTTGGCCGCATCTGGATTATTGAGCTTTTCTTTATTTTGGCGCCAAACACGATAGGATTTGTGTATTGCTGGTACCCATCGATTTTCGTAAGCAGTGCTGCTAATTAATTTATTAAAGGCTTCCTCTAATTTTTCAAAAGGAATTTGGTCTGAATCCCATTCCGGATCAGCCGGTATAATCAAGTTAAGTCGTATACCCCATTTCAACTCTTTGTAAAAGGCGCTTAGGGGAAAATTATGTTGCCCGAATTGTTGTAAGAAGCCCCAACCCCCGTCACCTGCATCTTCTGCTGATTGGTTCAAGTGTTCCATCAAATCTATTGCAAATTTTTGTAAATCTCGAAGACCAAGTACTCCTCTAGCCCAATCTTTTCTAGTATATCCAGGAAGTCCAAACTCCTCTAAATTTCCATTCGGGCCGAAAGCTTTGTCAAAAGCAGTTAAAGGAAACTCAGCATTAATGCCTTCTTCCACTTCCCAGTCAACCAACCTAACATATGGTTCAATAACAAATTCACCAAAACCAAGCTTTGTAGTTTTGTTTTTATCATACGGAAAAGCTTGAAAATCCATCTCATTTTCGTCTGCATCGAAATAAACTGCGTCGTCAAGACCAGCGGCGCCTTGTTTTGAAGCTTGATCAATTGTCATTTGTGACTTTTGAGCCATATCAGAAATGGGATCCAATTCCGTTAAATTATATGAATCTGAATAATTGAACATATAATAACTTGTGGGCGTAGTGTCTTGGCCAAAGTTTATTCCAGAATTTCTTAAAAATCCATATTTTAAATCATCAAAGAATACTTCTTTAAGTGGCTTAATTTTCTCGGCATCGAGGGAAAATAAGGAATTGATTTTGGACCCAATATCTTGAATTTCTATAGAAGTAAGATGTTTGATCAAAACCGTGTTATCATTAAAAACTTGTTGTTTTGGATATTTTTTTGGACTAACAGAATCCCATGTAGATTTGGCTAGATATTTACATTCTCTTAAAAAGATATTTTTGAATACTTTAGGATCTTGTTCACCAATATAATTTTCTATGCCTATCAAAAACTGTTTTGCAAACAATTCAAGAAACATATCATTGTCCATGACTTCTTCAAAAACGAATCTATCGTATATAAAAATAGAACGTATTAATAATTCTGCCAAATATGTTCTTAATATTAGTTTTACAGTTCCTTCCATCATCGCGAATTCAAAAGGTCCGTTGCCGGGAGGATCTTCAAATTCACTATTTTCATTTTGCTGTTCTTCTTTGAGAAGTCTTTTACGATGCTGGACATAGCGTTTTGAAATTTGTTCTTTAATTTCGCCAATACCAATTAAATCAAAAGGTATTTTTGTTGGGTCACACAATGTTTGTGTTAATTTGTACATCTCCTTAGTATCGAAATATTTTGAATGCGATACATACTCGCCTAAAGAACGAATTAAATTATTTGTAACCCTTGGAAAAACATAAATTTCTAGTATATCCCTTACCTTTTTTATAGATTCTATTAGATTGTCTGGAGGCGAATCGTATACACCTCTTCTTACTTCAAAAAGGTTTTTGTAAAGAATGTTCATAACATATTTTGAGAACATCCTAGCTTGTGGCAATGTTTTATTATTAGTATTAAAATCGCCCACATCCAATGGGAAATTCTCTGCAATGTTTCCTAACAAAGGATCCTTGATTTCCGGGAATGCATCATCAGGCAACTTCTTGAAATTAGTTTCTTCAAGAATATCATGAGGTATATTTAAATCCTCAATTGAACAAGGATCCCCATATGTATATGTTTTGGTTGTTTCTGTGTTAAACATATCAGCCGGTGATGTATACAAACCAGATTTCCAAGAAAACATAACGTGTTCATTATTTATAGCTGCGGTTGTATATTTTCCTGATGCGGCGTTTGAAATAACCGAGGCCATCGTCGCATGATTCTTAAATGGATCTAGCACAATGTAATTTTTGTAATTAATTGTTTCCCATTGTGTTATGAAGTTTATACTCTTTTCATTGTGATCAGTATCAATTGCCATTACAAAAGCGAAATTTGCGTTTTGTACATTTCCTTGAAGTTCATCTGGAGACTTTATAAACGTTTCGTGCAAAGGTTGGAATTCGTCAGCATTGTAATCTAAAGATGGAAAAATGTCGACTCTTTGTTCTTTTGGTGAATTTGGACCGTTAACGCCAGCTATTTTATAAACGTTTTCTGGAACTCCGTCTAAACTTCCAGCTAACGCCTCTTGGAGTTGTGGATAAAGTTCAGAAGGGATCTTCATGGAAAGTGTGTATTCTTTACCGTCCTTGCCGAAGTTCACTCCAGCGTTGTTACCAGGTCCAATATGATCTGAAAGTGCATTTAAATAAGAATCATATATTTCTGCAGCGCTTTCGCCTTTCGCGTTTAAACTTCCAGCTAATTCGCTGAAACCATTAAACACATTCCCGTCTCCATCATCTAAAGTTACTTTAAATTCCAAAAATATTGCTCTAAGATTTTTGATATCAGACCTATAAGACATTTCTACTGAATCTAATATTCCATCTCTTAATGTCGTCATTGTATAATCCAGATAAGGAATATTATCAGGGAAACCAATTAAATCATAATCAATACCAATTGATTTTGGGGGACCGCCGAGGGCTCCGTTATCAATAGCCAAATCAGCTATTTTAGCAATATATTCATTTCTAATTCTATTTTGTTCTTCCAATGCCAGAATTGCTTTCGAGGAAAGTATTTTGATATCATCGGAAAGATCTTTTAATTCACACGAATCTTGAATGATTTTTCTTGACACCATAGTATTAATAAACAATTCTAAATCAACAGTGGCACCGATGAAATTAAAGAAAGAACCAACGGCCATCGGGGAATCAAGAATTTTATTTAATGAAGGATATTTATCTTCAATTAATAATAAAAGATCTTCCATCTGTTCTAACGAACCATTGCCGGAAAATAGCGCAACTAATTTCTTTGAAGTAAGCGTTAACAAAACTTTGTAAAGGAAAGATTGTATTTCTTTTAAAGCTGCTTCAACCGATTCTTTCTCTTGTGGTCTAAGTAATTCAACAAATTTTCTTGCTTCTTTTAACATTTGTGCTTTGTTGACATCAACTTTATCATATCTTGGTTCCTCGATTCTGAAATTATCGACTCCTTCAAAATTATAAGAATCAATTGTTGCTTCTTCTGGTGGCGGAGCAACGTAAGGAAAAACCATTTCTATTACGTTATTGGCTTCTTCTGGGTCTGGCTCTGTGTTTAAATTGAATAAACCCGTACCGAACTTGGCAAAATCTTTTCCGATACCATCATCAAGTTTATTTATTGCCTCTTGGACCTCTTGGCCGGCTTCTGACATCATTAATTCACAATTTAATTGGATGTATCTCGCCAACCATTTAAATGTTTCTAACAAAGATTGATCGATTTGTTTTAATATGGCGGCGACCCATAATTTTCCGATATCACCTAACAGGTCCGTAATACTAAAGTTTTTGAAAAAATCTGATAATTTTCCTAATCCTAATTTTGATAAATCTCCGGTTTCGAAGAAGCCCATTAAGTCCAAAATATATTTTTCTAAATGCTTACATAAAAATTCTGGGTTGCAATGGCTTGTAACAAGAGTTGCTAAATTTAAATTAAAATTATTAACTACGTTAGTTACTAACCTAATTTGTCCTTCTTTGCTGAAGGCGCCTGCATTGATATAACCATTTAAATTACTCTTCCATGATTGAAAATCGGTAGGAACTTGAGGTTGAGATAAAAACGAATGGTACTTAACAGTCTCTCCAGTCTCTTGATTTATGCCAGAAACAAGTTTGTCAAAGTCTGATGATTCATAAGTTACAGTGATATTGTCTGTGTCGATTACCGCATCGCTTATACCAAGATCCTTAAACGCTGCTTGTAAATTTTCTTTAAGTTTTTCTACTATACTTTCAGCCTGTTGGTTGAGTGAAGCATCGTGTGATTCTGGCGACATTAAAAGTTCACCAAGTATCGTATTTTGAGAAGAGGGTGTGTTGACACTAGCAGATTTAGAAATAACATTTAACATAACCATTGTGGTGATGACTTTTGAGCCATCAATAATTCTTTTAGCAGTAATGTTTTGGTTGATTACAATATTGTGGTTGGCCATTAACAAAGATAACGTGTCAATGCCGAATTTTGCTGGGATTTCGTTAAGTAATTTCTTTAATTTTTCGACAGCAAAGCGCTCAGAATCGTCGACATAACTCTGTTTAACTGAAGACTCATATTTTTGTATTTCTTCTTGTGAAACTGTCGCCCACCAAG
>Ga0208030_1000465_pt1 | contig 27927 bp, 50 predicted proteins | sample MalvirDeepMed_M9_FD_184246 | JGI IMG/M metagenome (GOLD analysis project Ga0208030, IMG submission 184246) | Marine viral communities from the Global Malaspina Expedition - Malaspina viral metaG DeepMed_M9 (SPAdes) (version 2) | ecosystem: Environmental > Aquatic > Marine > Oceanic | place...
CAATGCTTGCTCTTTAGACATGGTATTTCCAGTCTCTAGGAGCTTTATCTTCCGTATTACGCATCATCTTACTGATGTTACCCTTTGTCAGTTGTTGTTCTACCATTGAGTTATTTGGCTGTTCATCCGCGATATAAGCCTCAAGCTCATTAAGAATATCTGACAACGCCATTTCTTCATCGCCAGCATATTCCATACGAGTACGCATAGCGTCTTCTTCAGCTTTTGTGCGACCAAATCCCATTGCTTTAGCACCACGTCGCATGCCAGGTATTGCTCTTGATCCTCTAGCCACGCTAGCAACGGCTCTTGTTAAAGGATTTTTCTGTACCTTAGCACGCTGTTCTGCACGTCGTGCATCAGCTTCTGGGCCTTCTTCATATGCCCCTGCTTTACCTTGGCGTATACCTTGCTGAAGGCCGACTTTCGCAGCTGACCCCACATCACTTAGCAGTCCCCCTAGACCTCGTCTGGTGGTATGAAAGCCTCGTCTTCCTGCATCCTGTGCGCGTTGTCTTGCTCCTGGGCCTGTTGGCCCTTGATCAAGTCCAGCACCAGGAGTGGTTTTGCCAGTTCCCCGAACACCACCAACACCGCCAGGATTAGTAAACGCACTATACGTTGGTGGCTTTTTCATTTGGCTACTTGGTACCATATTGGCTCTATTATGTCCCGTTGTTGGTTGGATTCCTGGAGTAGAAGTCGTGGGAGGCTTGGGGGGAGTAGCTTGTGATGCTCCGCCGCCCGCACCGCCCGTTCTCCATGCGCCAGGATTGCCTTGGAAACCTCCACCACCAGCAGGCTTTTCAGGTGCAGCGTCAAAGCCTCCTGCACCGCCGCCAGCAGGCTTAAGTGCGCCCTGAGGAACAGGATCCTTCTTCTCAAAATCAGCATTCTGGAAATCTGTAGCTTCTTGATTTCGTCGGGGATTACGCTTTCGTTTAGGCGCAGGATCTTTCTTATGAACACGAGAAGGATGTTCTTCTCGTGGCTCTTTCTGCTTAGGTGGTCCAAACCTCTCTTCTACATCACTAAAACTATCACCTTGTTTTGCTACATATCCATCAATAGCGTCCATCAAGGCAGCTTCAGCATCCATATCTGAGAGAACAATTACGGGCTGCTGTGACAATATGGGAGAATCGTAGTTATTAGTCTTACCTTTAACAGGTTCCATAATTTGATCCCTCAACTCAGGCTCAGATTTCGGAGAATATATATCCGTAACTGCTAGACGGTTGCTGCCACTATAGTCACCAATCTTGATCTTAGCATCAGCGACTTCAGGAAAATCTTTCCTACCTTTAAAATCAGGCATCCATATCCTCCGTATCAAACTCGTCTATTAGGTCTTTCTTTAAATTGTCCGTAATGCTGTAAATCGACTTACGAATTAATCGACGTAAAGCATTACGCTGCCCCGCATCGACATAAAACCCTTCCACAATAGTTAATGTTTCTCTAACTATTGCAGAAACAGCTTTATCATACTTGCTATCCCAATTTTCTGCACTATCCATTAATTTAACTCATGTGGAACAATTTTACCATATCCTAAGCATTAATTTCCATAATACTCGGATTGGCAATCTTCGGAACAAAAAGTTTCTCCAGAATCTCCATCCACAACACAGACATCGCAGACCATAGCATCACAATAATCACATTCGATTGGATCTTCCGACCAATCATTACAAATTATACATCTCATTTTATAAATTTTACTAGTTCTGTTCTACGCTCACGAACTTTACTAGAATATTTAGGGAGATTATTTCTATTATTGTTGATAAACCATCTGATATGTTCACAGCGTATGACATGATTACAGTCTAAATGATGAACCACTAGTTTATCTTTAATGCCCATGTATTTAAATAATCTATAAACATATTCAAAATCTTGAGTTAAAACGGTAATCTCACGTATCTGGTAGTGGTCATAAAAAGGTTTAAGATCTTTTGTTCTTCTAACGGCACATGGCATACAAAGAGATTTATCGACCTTTATGCGCCGTTCACAAAGTTCACAAAAATTATCAGGTAATCTCACCGTCACCCATAATTTATCCATCGAAGCATCATGTCGGATTAAACACTTAGCTCCCTTCCATTTTGTAAATTTAAAGTGAATACGTGAATGTAGCTTACATGAATTGCCCCGTCTATTTACATGCCATTGATTAGCATCGTGAGAAATAATATAAGTATAGTTTTCAATCTCACGATACCATTTTTTCCACTCAGGGGTACTATCAATGGTTACGTTAACTAAATCTGTCACTTACCATACTTCAATATTCGAATCTGGAATAGAAAATACATGGCTGTCATCATTAGCGTTGGTAAATATATCACAAATTGCTAACTCTAATGACAATAGCTCATCTCGTCCAGATCTTTGTAAAATAGTAAAGACCTCTGCGATAACGTTCAATTTACTTTGTTCAATATTGTTAGAAATTTCTTTTAACTTTTCAACAGTAGCAGATGCACGATAAACTGTCAATTCAGATTGCAAATAAATACTGTCTGTTACAAATTTAACCATAAATTCGGCCACTTCAATAGGATTAGCTCCCGAATCCCATAGTTTTCTTACCAATAACAAACACTCATTCAATGTACCATTGCATAAATTTTCAAATAATTCACATGTTATTAGCTCAATATCACCATATAAGGACTGAATTATACGTTCTGGTGGCTCAGAATCATATAATGTAAGCACTGTATCTAAAATATTTTCAGCATCACGCAAAGAACCATCTGATTTTCCCACAATACTCATTAAAATATCACGTGATACAGTACTATCTTCAGCAATACAGATTCTAGCCAATTTATCCAACATCGCTTTAGGACTGACCTTTTTAAACTGTAAAATCTGGCAGCGTGACGATAAAGTTACAAAAGCTTTATCTGTATCTGTCGCAGAAGAAGGGTTCTCCGTGGTGCAAAAAACAAAATGAACATGCTTAGGTGGTTCTTCAACGGCCTTTAATAACGCATTTAATGATGCAGAAGTTAACTGATGCGCCTCATCTATGATGATAAATTTCTTATCAACATGTTGAGGTCGAAAACGCATAATATCTAACAATTCTTTAATATCATCTATACCACGATTAGATGCAGCATCTAATTCGATAGCATCATGCAAGGCAAACTTACAGCCATTACACGCTCCACATGCGGTAAATCCTTTTAATTGCTCACAATTAGCAGCTTTACACAAAATGCGTGCTACGGAAGTCTTACCGCTGCCTCGTGACCCTCGCAATAGATATGCATGAGCAATACGATTCTTTAATATCGCATTAGAAAGAATACGAGAAATTGATTCTTGTCCAACAATTTCATTTAAATTCTGAGGTCTATACCTATTATATAAGTTTACCTGGGTTACCATCATCAATCTCAACTATCTGACGTTTAAATTCTTCTACCTTATCTATAGCTGCCTCATTCTGTCCCAATTTAGCTATATATTCCAGATGGTCTACCCTTTCATACATCTTATTCAGACGTTTGGTATATCCTCGTTTAGTTTGCGTATCTACCGCTGAAGCCTTAGCGTCTTCTAACGCCTCTAACTTCGCATACACCTCTGTCATAACATTGGTGATGAAGAGGTTGTACGCTTCCACCATCTCTTCAATATCATCTTCTTCAACATCCGCTTTAACCACACAGATATCTTTATCAAGCTTTTTAAGGGAGCTAAAGCTACCTGTCGAATACGGCATGCAGTACACGCTTTGGTTACGTAAGGCTGCGCCAACGCGCCGTAAACCACGAAGCAACCGCACCCGTCGGGCCGCTTCATTTGATCCCAAGTCGAAAAAGACAAAACTCCACTCCTTTAACAATTCTCTTGTCATATAACACCTTTATACCTTATTAAGAACCTATTGTTCTAAGTATACCAAATTCAATCTACGAAGTCAATACAGAACTTAATCGCTCTAATGGTGTCGTTCCCGAAGAAAATGTACAACCACCCCACTTCCAATCACAACGTAAACATCGATGTGGAACATCAGGAAGCATGTTTGAATCTTCAAAATGAACAACTCCAATAGACCCACATTGTGGACAACATTCATGTTGTTCTATCCCATCAGTAGTCTCAGTAACTGAAAAATAAACCTTTACCATCAGTTCTCCTTAACCTAAGAATATATCTATATATTATATACTGATATTAGTAATATAACAAATACAATATTATAATATAATACTTTAACGCACTTGATAATTTCTTGAAAAAGTTAGATGATATATCAAGTCCATATTATGGACAGGAGGAATTCATGCGAATAGCTTCATTCGACATAGAAACAACAGACTTAAAGGCAAACATGGGAATCATCCTGTGTGCAAGTTTTCATGAGATTGTTCCACCTGGTTACTATTCTAACCATCACGACACTCTGAATAAGCCTTATACCATCAAATTAAAGATTGAAGATCCATTCGACCCCAACCCCGATAAAGAACTAGTAATAGCGATTAGAGATGAAATAGAGAAATATAATGGCATCGTCACTTGGAATGGGAAGATGTTTGATATTCCATTCCTTAATGCCCGTCTGATGTTTCATGGAGAACGTCCTACGAGAATACAGTTCCATATAGATGCTATGTACTACGCTGGAGGCACATCCAACCGCATTGGAAGCCGACGATTAATTTCAGTTCAACAATTTCTAGGTATTGGGCATGATGAAGGCAAGACTCCATTAACGTGGGATACATGGAAGTCAGCGATGCGCGGCAGTCCTAAAGCGATGAAAGACGTAGTTAAGCATTGCGAGATGGATGTAATTGTACTCACTAGAGCATATTGGGCATTACTGCCATACATCGCTAATATCCACCGTTAAGGTATTGCCATTTAGCTTTACTATTGGTATAATTATACAAGCCTCTTTTGAGTGTTGCGAATATAGAAAGGTGGATCAGTGTGGTAGAGCTAAATACAAGGCAGCAGTTAGAAAAGTATATCGTTGACCACCCTCTAGGTCGTATCAACACCGCAGAACTAAGTCGTACTTTTGGAGTATCTCGCCAAAGAATCTGTAATTTACTAGATTCAATCGGAGAGGAACGCCACCATCGAGCACCGCCTACTGATAATCATTGTAAATCTTGTGGAAAGATTATTAGTAAAAAGGCCATTTTCTGTAGAACTCATGCCAAAATCTTAGAACGACATCCTGGTCAATATTATCAATGTCGTGCATGTAAGACCTACAAACTATTAGAGCACTTTGCGAAAAGTAATATATCCTTTTCAGGATATGAAACTCGTTGTTTAGATTGTAGGGCGGAATGGCAACGTAATTACTATAGAACTGAACGAGGTAAAGAGAGTCACATCAAAACCACTCGTGCTTTATCTCAAAAACATCCAGAACGACAACGAGCATACTACCAAGTTTACAAAGCATTAAAAAATGGAACTCTCATTAAAGACGTTTGTTTTCAATGTGGTGATTCCAATACCCAGGCTGTGCACTCCGACTATAGGCATCCTCTAAACGTAACGTGGGCATGTTTAACGTGTCGTAATAATATTCCTATTACAAAGATAGAATACACATCCAATCCTTTAGAAGATGGTTTTAGAGACTTTATTAAAACGAAGATTGGTAAAACTAATGGATTAGGTCGATGGTTAGAAATCATCAAACAATATTATCAGACCTCTTCTATTACCAATCAAATACTCATCACCTCTATAGAAGAATGCGACAATATTGAAGGACTGGGGAAACAATATAAAAATCTAGCTGCGCAGTATGTGGGTGAACTATTGCCCGAAACCACGCCTAAATTAGGGGGTTGACTTAGCCATCGAACATTGTGTATACTAGCAATATGACTTCGAAAGAGGTTAAATACCAAGTCCAGCGCGGGACTATAACATGCGCAAAGGAAGAAGGTTTATGGTAGACACATTCACAGGCATGGCATCAGGACTAGGTGACGAGGAAGAGTTTGAGTCAGATGTTTTAGATCTATCGAAAGAGTTCCGCATGGAACTCATCCAGCGAATGACTAAAGACATTAAGAGCCTAATCGGCTCAGACCCAGCACTTATGACCAAGGATGAGATTCGATTTTTGGTTTCCAGTTACTACGGAGTACAAGACTTACGGAAGCTTTTAGGAAACCGAATCAATGCTCTAGGCAAACAAGGCGAAGCTGCATCAATGTTTTCATTCGTATTGAATGGAGTTCAGGTTACTGAAAAGAACATTCAACGTTTGTTAGCCGTCGCCTCTGGTGGACGACAAATTGGACAGTGGGCAGAGTCCATACGGGGCATAGGGCCAGTCATATCAGCAGGGCTACTTGCTCATATTGATATAGAAAAAGCACCTACTGTTGGGCATATATGGCGGTTTGCGGGACTAGATCCAACTCTAGATTGGTTGGGAAAAGAAAAGTCCGCTAAACTACTCCGAGAACTCACAGGCGGTGTCAGCGGCTCTGTTACAGATGAACAGTTTGCACAAATAGCTACAGAAGCTAACCGTAAAGCTGATACTCTGATGGAACAAGTGCAACGGTTTGCAGACTCTACAGGTAAGGGAGATTACCTTAGTAAGGACAATATCATCAAAACATTGTCCAAACGCCCTTACAATGCAGACTTGAAATTGATTTGTTGGAAAGCTGGTGAATCTTTCGTAAAAGTTTGCAACCATGAAGCCGATGTGTATGGACATGTATATGCATCGCGGAAAATGTGGGAGACTCAAAACAATGAGTCTGGCAAGTACGCTGAGCAAGCTGCTGCCAAGTTAGAACGTGTAGGACGGTCTACGGATGCCTACAAGTCCTATGTTCTTGGTAAACTGCCTCCTGCACATCTACATGCACGTGCTAAGCGGTATGCGGTAAAACTATTCCTGTCTCACTGGCACCACGTGGCCTATGAATTGGAATACGGTACTCCGCCACCCAAGCCGTACATCCTAGATCGGCCGAACTCAGGCCACACAGACTTTATTGCGCCACCTAACTGGCCTATGGAGTAAATCTTATAAGGCCATCCCATCAAATGGTCTGTTTCAGTCAGAACTACCTCTCTATAGGCGACTGAAACAAACAAGATGGGATGGTCTTACGTGGGGTGGGGAGGAATTTATAAAGGTTAAAAATATAAAAAGGTCTAAAAAGAAGGTTTATTATGTCAAATAGATTACAAATTAGGTCAAATAGACTAGCAGTACATGAAAGTTCTGAGGGAGACTGGTTAGCTAACACTTCCATGCCTCTGCTCCTATGTGGGAGTGGTACTGCGCAGGTGAATAGAATATGGGGAACCTTAGAGCGTCTTGGTGACGTTGGATGTCTAGGTAGAGTCCAAAGTGCTTTACTCTATGACATAAACAATGACACTAGTAGACGAATTAGTAATAAGGGACGGCAAATGAAATCGTCTCTTGGTACAGAAATATTCTTCCCCCAGTTCATTCCAACTGATACAGGCTTTCACCGAAATCCATATGGATATATTCCATATGCTGGAACTCTTTTTGAAGAGCAAGAAAAGGTTGTTGAAGAGATTGGAGAACGTTCAGACCAATTAGGCACGCCTCCACAATTAATAGTCCATTTTATGGGCTTTGGTTCGCACTGTCTCCTAGGGGCAATTCTACATGGTCGTCTTCGTAGACGGTTTCCTCATGCTAAATCTCTGGTTATTTTAGACATTCCTAAAGATCCAACTCTACATGACCAAATGAGTGATGTATGGGATGAAATGATGAATCTATTACCAGATGAAAAGTTTTTGGTAACAGATGATCGTATCGGGAATCCATATGTAACAGACCATAAGTTAGCATGTGCTTTGGCTACCATTGAAGCATCATCACAGTCTGGTTCCCAGAGTGGGCCAACCATTACTGATGTCTTCTCCGGCCTTACACGCGCAAAACTAGGGTCATGGATAGGAATGAGTAGTATTACTGCCTATCGTCTACCAGTTAAAAAAGCATGGAGCTTAATACCCCCGTTCCGTCGTACTCGTTTAGTACGCGGTAAAGCGGATGAATTAACCATGTTGGGCATCAGAGCAGCTAAAGAGACATTACAGAAACATTCTAGTTTGGCGGATTATGGCAACCAAGAGAATGATTCAAGAAGCATGATTTTCTGTAGTGTGCCACTGAAAGTTGATGAAGTCCCCATCTTAGAGTCTAAGGTACAAAACGCTTTAGCTAACGAAGGGTTCTTCCAAGAGAATCCTTATGCTAGCTTTAGTCTAGCGTCAGCAAATATGCCAAGCAGTGCCTCTGTAAAGTATGCACCGGATATGCCTGTACGTCGTGGGCTAGTCACTAGGTTCTTTATAAACACTGTAGGACAAATTTGGAAAGGGACAAAGTTACTTGGGTCTATGGTATATGGACGTGATGGGCATACTCCATATCTACACTGTGTACGAGTCTATCCATTAACCAGTGTACGTAATCCAAAGATGGATATTACAAGTCTTAAATCTGTTCTCTTTAATGAACGTCCAGTAGTTCAAGCGGAGGTAGAGGCAGAATTGGAAATATACACTAATGGAGAAGCAACTGAGGCGATGGTGCGGTAATCACTACCGTCGCCCTCAATATAACTATAAGGATGCCTTATGCCTGACAAACAAAAGTATACATGTCCAAAAGGACATCACTTTGAAACAGATACACCAATTATTATTGCCGTAGATACTGATCCTGAATATAACTCAGGAGTAGTTTGTCCATACTGCTATGTAAATTGGTTTCGACTAAATGTCAGTGCAGAGGCATCCACTAAAGCTATTGACTTAGATACGTAAAATAGGGTATACTAAGATAGTAAAGAAAATTATAAGGAACGTGAACAATATGTTAGCACCACGCAGAAATCTCTTCCGCCGAGGAAGACCGTCATTTTCTAATTTAATGGATGAACTTCTCATACCAAATTTTAGAACACCTCAGTATCACCCTAACACTACATCAGTCTTTGATGTAGTCCAAAAGGTAGATGAGGAAAATGACATAGCCATAACGTATATGGTCATACCTGGAATCACATCAGAACAAATTGATGTATCCGTGAATACAGCAGCATCAGTCATTAATGTTGTAATTAATGTTGAAGAGGCTGACGCAAATGAATTCATGAATCAGGTTTATTCTGAGCGGGTTCAACGATCATTTAGAATGACTTCTGATTATGATGTAGAACAAACTACCGTAGACCTCACTAATGGGGTATTAACGTTAACTACGCCACGGATTGAGAAGTCCCCGCAATCAGTTAAATTACCTATCAATACACAAGTCGAAGGGAAGAAGAAATAAATAAAATATCCCCCCGAAGGCAGAGGTCGTGTAGGCATGGCCTCCAGTGTGCTTCACCTCACACGCGTCTACACGGAGTTTTGAATATATGACAACGCCTAGGGGGGAATAAAAAATAATCAATTATGCTACTTATAATATTCGCACTAATACTTTTAATATTACTAATTACAATTCCTATTATTTGGAAATTGACGACATTCATGATATCATTCATGATATCGATACCACTCAATATATTAAATACAATATGGAATGGTCATACGCCGAATGCAGCAATAGACCCGTTCTGGAAACATGCTGCAAATGATTCCACAGCTATGTGGATTAAAGGTACGGATGGACGATTTTTTAGATATGGGTTGAATCTATCTGATGAAGCTGAAAGTCTTCAGATGGAAGAATTAAATAAATTCTATAGAAACCATATGAACGGTTAAGATTTTAGGAGAGGTTGGTTAATGTTTAATTTATTTGGCGGGAAAAAGGACGATACTCTAGTAGCTATCAACAATGATGCTAGTGCATTACGGACGCATATTCATAGAATACAAGAAGAACTAGCTACTGTTTTAGAGTCTAAAGGTCGTGCTACTAAAGATGAGCGTACCATGATAGTAACGTCATCGTTAGAAGCACTTAAAAGGGTTGATGCTTTTCTATATCAAGTAGATAAGAAAACTAGATAGTGTTTGAATACTTTTGTAAAGTTAGTCGTGTAGTCGATGGGGATACCATCGATGTAAACATCGACTTAGGTTTTCAAATCTGGCATAAAGCTCGTGTGCGTATGTCAGGGATTGATGCTCCAGAAAGTCGCACACGTCGGAAGGCAGAAAAGGTTCTAGGACTAGCTGCAAAAGCTAGATTAAAAGAATTATTAAAAGGTCAAAAAGTTTCCATTCAATGTACTAAAGAGAAAGGAAAATTTGGTCGTATATTAGCTGATGTAGTAGTTAATGATAAAAGCATTAATCAGCAGTTAATAGAAGAGGGCCATGCTCGTAAGTACATGGGCGGTAAAAAGGAACCGTGGATTATAAATGAGTAAAATATCCCCAAATTATTATCAAGCACATAGTCCCTCAAAGGAACGTTTACATGATTTACGACGACTAGTAGAACGTGAGGGGCGCAGCATACCAGCCGACTTTGATATAGACGACATTCACTGGGTCATTGACCGAGTGGGTATTACTGATTTTGAAGGCTGTTCTGAAGCGGTAGTGCGTAACTATTTCACTATCAATGTAGCAGGAGAACTAGATTCTTCAGCACAGATACAAGCAGACATAGACCCAGGTAGTGGAAAAGTTAAAAAAGAATTAGATAAATTAGTAGTATTAATGCACAAAGCATTAACCGATAACGACGATACCAAAGTCGTAGTTCATTGCGCAATGGGCATGGAACGTAGCCCTCTAACAGTGGTGTGGTACTTACATAAATATCAAGACAAAACTATCGATGAAGCCTATGAGATGGTGCAGAACGCCAGACCTGTAGCAGTTGATAGACGGGATTGGATTGATTTGTAATGGGTGGCGGTAAGCTAATAGAAGTAACTTGTCCTCATTGTAAAGAGACAAGAACAACTAGAAAAAAGAATAAATATGATACTTCTGGGGAAAAAGCTTGTAGACCCTGTGCATTAAAAGAAGTTAAAAAATACTTCGGGACTGATAAATCTAGGAACAAGTAATGTTAGATGCTTCCAACATCAAACGTATCGAATTCAATGATGGAACGTCATTAACGTTTGAACAGGCAGCGAGACGTATACTTAAAGAAAGGAAACTAACAAAGGGATATTGGATTAAAAATGGATTACGTCCCTCTACCGGAGTGTTAGAAGAATGGACTCGATGTGGAAACCCAAAATGTCTCTATATCGAGTCACATCTTTGTTATACCCCTATTAAACAAAGAAGACTACTAAATAGTTGGTTTGCGGTAGCTATCTCTGCTACGAACGATCAAGGAATAAAAGAATCTGATGAAGAGCACTGTGTACGCATGGCACGGTGGCTTAGGAGCTTCAAACGAGGATAACAATGTTTACTTTAATAAAGCTAATCATAGCTATTCTTGTGCTGTTTAAAGTTATTCCTAAAAATAAATTAATGAGTAATCATGAAATAACTTTATTAGAAGATGAAATAGCACAGTTAAAGAGAGCTTCTGCAGCCTCTGCCAAGATTAATATCCTACAAACTGATGATTTAGTTAAAGTACGTAGAAACTACCTTGATATGGAAAAACAATACCACGCAACGTTTCTGCTAGAACAAGATGGACAAGCACTTATTAAGAAACAAGCAGCACAAATATCAGAACAAACAAAACAAATTAATGCATATGAGAAAGACGCTGAGGTAGCTATTGAAGAATTTAATGCTTTGCAAGATGATTTAGCTACTGCTACAGATTTGTCTAAGAGACTAAAAGAGGCATTAACAAAATGGACGAGTTAATCAGTAACTTAGAACACTGTCTAAGTATATTTGAGGCTCCCACAGTTGCCTCTACCGAACAAAGCGGATTCTTTATTCGTTCCAACATTACTCAATTTGGATTAGATTTTTCTAATAAAAAGGGCATCACTTATGGAATGGATATACTCGCATTAGATAATAAATATCTAGTTACTAATCAAGCTGATATGAAGAAAATTATAGATTGGGATTGGACAGATAATAGAAAGTATGTTGCTGAAAAATATGATTGCGATAACTTTGCATTCAGCTTTAAAGCAATGGTAGATAGAAAATTCGGGGTTAATAATGTTGGTCTAGTAATAGATTACTCAGGCGGACATGCCTATAACATCATCGTATTCAATGACGGTACGGTTAGATTATTTGAACCCCAATCAGATAAATGGCCTCGCATAGGGACAACTATGTATAAATTTGAAGAAGGTAAGATTTTAATCTGATGCCTACTATTGGTGAGGAAATACACGGGAAAGACATAGGTAAACCTGACAATTCAGCACGCACTATTTTTGTATGGGTTCATTGCCCTAACTGCAACGAACAACGATGGGCACGAAAGAAATCATCCTTTAATCCAGTGAATAACTCAACTAGACGTTGTGTTAAGTGCGCCATAAAACAGGCTAAACAATTTCGTATAAATCCAGAGAAAGCTGCACTAGAGGGGCGTATCTAATGACTGGGGTACGTGCCCGACACGATACCATTCCAGATGTTATAGAAATTACATTGTATTATTGGGACACATGCAGATGGACAACGAATGAAGATAAACCTAAACCTATCCGATTCCGTATAGTTGGAAAAGCGATGGGGCCAGCTAGGTGGCGACCACATTTAGTTCAACATAAAGATTCATTACCGATTCAAGGAAAAAAAGACTTTAGTACAATGTTAGAGGCACTAAAAACTAGTATATCAACGAATCTTAATTTAGACTGTATACTTATTACAAAAGATTTATTAGACGACATTAGCGGAGAACCAGAATAAAGGTAAGGGGCGAAATGGGCAAGGATAAGCGGATAGCAACGGAAGAATCACAGCCATATACATGTTTATGTGGAACAGTTATAGCGCATAAAAAAAAGAGTTTAAAAAAACATTTGTTAACCAAAACACATCTACAATCATTTCCATGTCCACCACACCATTGGATAATAGAATCAGCAAATGGACACCTCAGTAGTGGATATTGTCAAAACTGTAATGAACAAAAGAAGTTTGAAAATTCTATAGGACAAGTTTCATGGGGCGGACATATAGAAGAATATGCGCTTAGAACGTCTAATTAATAATGGCACATAATGAGGTGAGTGATGTTATCAGTACAAGAAGTACATGATAAAGTTTTATACCCAGTAGTTAGAGTACGAAGTGGAAATGCTGGCGGTAGTGGGGTCTTGATTTACAGTGAACCTGACCCTAAAGACTCTTCACGTTATATAAATATCGCATTAACCTGCCAACATGTAGTTGATGCTGCTATTAAAATTAGAGAAGAATTTGATCCTGTACTGAAGCAGCAACGAAAAACTGATTACTTTGAAGAAGTAGCAGTTGAGATTTTTGATTACGATGGATCTAATCTAATTTCCAGTAATTCGACACAAGCCGACATAATTGCTTATGACAAGCACCATGATTTAGCTGCTGTGCGATTAAAGAACTTTAGAAAAGTAGAAAATGTTGCAACTGTAATACCTAATGACGAAATCCAAGATATAAAAGTTTGGGAACCTGTAATTACTTGTGGATGTAGTCTTTTACATGACCCATTCCCTAATCCAGGTAATCTTACGTATCTACGGGAAGTCATAGAACAAAAAGCCTATCTGATGGCTAATGCTCCTAGTATATTTGGAAACAGCGGTGGTGGCCTCTTCCACGGAGATACAGGGCATCTCTTGGGACTTACAAGTAGAGTAACAGTTACACAATTAGGTTTTGGACTAGATGTACAGACATGGATGAACTTTTCTACTCATCCAGATAGATTATATGAATTCTTCGAACACCAAGAATTACAATTTTTGTACGATACTACAGATGATTATTATACAGCGATGGAGCGTAGAGAGGTTAAACGAAGAAACGCATTACGTGCCATCTTATTTGAAGAACATGGAGCAGGGGAGATATCTTCTCCAACACGTTATTAAGAGGTAATACATGCCCGTATATGATTATGGACGAACTGAAATGGATACTAATAACTGGCCCGACCAGATTTGTATAGTACTCAAGCCGATGCTATCTAAATCAGGAGACGGACAAGTAGGACAATCAGGGACTCTTACTATAGAAAATATAGATATGACTGCATATTTACCTATTTATGCAACGTATCAAGCAGCCATCCAAGATTATCCTAATTGCCAGATTTTTATGATGAGTTTAGTTGATCTTAAACGTGAACTAGGAATGCCCATATAGCGTAATACATAAGTGAGGTGTGGTCATGGATTCTCAATTTAGCATAATTACAGCAGCTGATCGTCAACAAGCGGTGCAGTTAATACATGATTATGCCGAAACAACCCATTTTCCAGAGCAGCTGGATAGAATATTACATCATCTTCTACAACAACAAATGATTCACACTTTGCACGAAATCACAGATAAGATTCTACATTGTGGATATGTCATAGACCAAGTTAAACATATTGCTGGAGAACTAGCCGAAGCACATGAAAACCACTTGACTTCAACCATCTAATGCAGTATACTTTAAGTATACTTTAAATAGAGGTTAAGCAATGGAACAACCACACACTTTTGAAGAAGCCATGGATCCCATTCTTGCAGAGATGCGGGAACTAATAATTGATAGGCAATATAAATATGGGCCTGACAATATTAGAAGTATGGGTATTCATGGCTTAATTGTTCGTATCAACGATAAATTATCCAGAATTAAAGAAGACCATAAGAATTGTTCGTTCTTAGGTGAATGTACTTTGCGGGAATTACCCGATGAAGAGCGAGAAGATGCCTGGAAAGATTTAGCAAACTATGCAGGTATCATCGCTTTAATGGTTATGCGGGATAATTGGGGGCTACCGTTAGCTAGTCGTGGAGTATCAGGTGAGTTAAATGCCAACTAATTTATCTTTATTTAGTGGGGCTGGTGGTTTTGATATTGGATTAGAACAAGCAGGTTTTACTACAAAACAATATATAGAATCTGATGAGAAATGTAGGGACACACTACGCGCTAATCTAACTAATCCCCTTTTATTTACAGATGTAAAAATATATAAAGGCCAAAAAGGTATATTTGATTTAGTGTCAGGTGGCCCCCCGTGCCAGTCTTTTAGCACTGCTGGAAAACGTGAAGCATTAGAAGACCCACGCGGCAGTTTAATATTCGATTTTATTAGAATTATTAGTGAAACTATGCCACGTTTCTTTGTTATGGAAAATGTACGTGGGTTAGAATCAGCTAGTCTGCCTGATAAACCAATGGGTAGTGTTCTTCAAGAAGAAGTCTATCCTAGATTTACAGCATTAGGATATGAATTAGCTACAGGCTTAATTAGTTCCTTAGACTATGGCATCGCACAAGATAGAAAACGATTCTTAATCGTAGGGAGTCGTGACCATGAATTTGGAACGTGGCCTGAAAAGCTACCTATCTTAAAACTATTACCGCCCACGCATGGCCCAGGCACGATTAATCAATATAAAGTGCTCTGTGAAGTATTAACAGATTTACCTGACGAAAGAATGGAAAGTCTGGCATATAGTGATGCACGAGCTAAGATATATAGCGAAGTACCGCCAGGCGGAAACTGGAGATACTTTAGAGATTCCCCTAAATATGCTTCAGAATATGTACAAGAAGTATTAGGTGGAGCATATAATTCTACTGGTGGTCGTGTTGGATTCTGGAGAAGATTATCGTGGGAGAAATGGTCACCTACGTTAACTACCAGTCCAGTCCAAAAAGCTACAGGATTATGTCATCCTGATGAGACTCGCCCTCTTAGTGTACGAGAATACGCTCGTATACAAGGATTCCCAGATAATTGGGACTTTAAAGGCACTACCGCAGCAAAGTATCGTCAAATTGGCAATGCCGTACCAATCGTATTAGGTAAGGTAATAGGACAAACATTATCAAAATATATGGAGTAGCGGTATGGTCGCATTAAAAGGACAGTGTTCAGTCGCATGCAAAGGAGATAAACGTTCCTGTTGGCATATGGATTGTAAAATACTAAGGCGATTTACGTCTGGTAAATTCTTGATTGAGAATAGACATAACTATGTTAGAGCAGCGGCTCCCGCTGACTTGTTATTCTCTATATCTGAAGAGCGTGACTACAGCCAATATGATTTAACTGCCGATGAACTTGAATTAGAGGCAGCTACAGATAGAGAAACTTTGCGACAAACAACGGCACATAAATTACGAAATTCATTTAGAGTTAGATTAGACTAACTACTATGGAATGAGCCGTAAGATATGAGAGTATCAGATATAAAGTGAATCAATCATGGGAAGAGTGCCACCCTACACGAATGAATCAAGCTGAGGTGGTGGAATGGTAGACACGATGGACTTAAAATCCATTGCCTTAACGGGTGTGTGGGTTCGACTCCCACCCTCAGTACCAAATATTTAAATCCCTGCAACTCGCAGGGATTATTTTTGAGGAACAGTATGCGATTAGCAGTAGATGACTATTTTCTTAAAATGGCGGAATTAGTAGCATTACGTAGTACCTGTAAACGAAGAGCCGTAGGCTGTGTACTGGTAGATAAAAAAAATCATGTAACTGCTACTGGATATAATGGAGTACCTAAAGGATTTATCCACTGCATTGATTATCCGTGTAAAGGTGCAGATGCGCCCTCTGGTACACGTTTAAATGAATGTAAAGCTGTACATGCTGAAATGAATGCACTTCTACAGCTACAATCAACAGATGAACTTACTGCATATTTAACCGTTACACCATGTTTTGATTGTGCAAAAGTGTTAGCTAATAGTAATGTTACCCGTATCGTTGCATCCGTCTGGTATCCCCAGACTGAAGTAAAAGATATCTTAGAACAAGCTCATATTATTGTAGACATACCAACGCTAGTGAATATAGAAAGGTGGGACTGCCAACCATGAGCTTTCCTGATGTTACATTAGGACGCTATACCCTTACATCCGATGATATTATTGCTATTAATGAAATGATGGACGTTACTCATGCATTTCAACTGAAAGTTTCAACAGAGAAGGGGCAACCAAGAAAAAAACAAATCTTTATGTTTGCCGTAGGACGAGATAACACCTGGTACACGGGACAAGGCGATACGGTTTGTGAAGCTGTAGACCAGTGGTTTCAAAAAACACAATTAAGACGCTGGGATGTGTCTGCTAACCGTATTGAACGAGGATGGGACTATTTACCAGGATAATTATGGATATTATTTATACACTCGCTGGAATACTGCTGATGCTATTCACATGTTTTATAACATGGATAAATTGGAAAATACTGCGAGTTTCAGAAGAGTTACTAGTAGTTAGTCAAGTTTTATTACAAGAGACTGTACAAGTTCGAAAACAATTAACTATACGTAGTAAACCTACACATAATTTAGATACGCCTATTTCTGGTACTAAGACAAAATAATTATGTTAAAATCTACCGATGAAAGGCATCAGAGCATACATATCTACACTCTTCAGCGGAGCAATGGTGGGGTTAGTAGGCATTCATACACTTGAGGATGTGATTCTCATGAGTATAGGTAGGTTCGCCCCAGTACCGTTGTTTGCCATGTATGCAATAGGTTTAGGCATGTCATGGTTAGTTATGGGTGCATTGTTACACAAAGTACTAGGCCGTAGATCACATGATCATCATTTACCACATTAATATATAATATTTGACGTGTGTCACTACATGCAGTACCATAGATACATACTATGTACAACATGCGTGCCTACATGGATAACATTGAACACATTGACCTATTAACACTTAGTGCACTACAGGCTGTATTAACGTCTATTAATCCACACTATCTCAATCACTACATAGATAACACCACTGACACACTACTAGAAGCCTTTGACTACTTAACAATTACATTTAGTCGTAGACTACGAGGCGAGATACGCTGTGAGGCTGTGACGTACTGGGGTGAGGTATATCGAGCTAAAGGCAGTAGTCACATACTGGCAGGATGTCGAGCCATCTATAAAGCCTTAAAGAACATAGATGGGAGAGTCGAACTTGATTACTATCAGCGATATTTGTAAGTCTGTTGCAGCCGTTATTACTGAATTACAAGTCCCATGCATTACATGTTTAGGGCGACCTAATGCTTATAAAGTTTGTGTACGTTGTGATGATAGGGGATGGAACCCTACATTAGATTTCAATAGAATTATCACAAATATTAAATATCCGTTGACTATAGTATTACAACATGATATGATAGGCTGGAGTGCTGAAATAGCACTAGACGGGGATATCCCAACAGGCATGGATAAGCAGGTTCATGATAACCCAGTCTACGCAGTCTATGAGGCACTCTTTGAAGCGTTAACTGATAAGTTAGGCGCAGGAAAAATGGGCGAATTTGAATCACGAAGCATACGTAAACTTAGTGATGTGAAACGACCCAGAAGGACTAGAGGCCGAGGCAGACAAATAAAGTCCACACGGACTGTTCAGGAGTCTGTTCAATGGCTACAACCAGGGAGCGAATCGTAACGTTACGATCCAATCATCCTAATCTACCCGCTGTACGAATAGCCGAGTTTCTATCGGTAAGTCGAGAACGAGTTAGACAAATACTTAAGGCAGAAGGACTTCCCACTAGAATCAAGCCATATTATGGCGACTGTAAGGTTTGTGGAGAAGGTCTAGAATCTGGTAGAAAGGCTTATTGTTCACAAGCCTGTCGATCAGTGGATTGCCGAGTAGCATTTCGGTGTGATTATTGCGGACAGTCTAAAGAAGTTCTTCAGTCTGTTTTCAATGCTCAAAAGAAAAGAGGATATAAATTCATGTACTGCAGCATTAGTTGCAGGAATTTTGGAAAATGGTCGGTAGCAAAACTAGCTCAGCCCCTTGCAGTTGGCGTTTCATAAAAATATATTTTATGGAACGGAGATCATGGAAACTTTAATTACAGTAGTCGCGGTAATCACTGCAATAGCATTTGGTGTGGGAATATTTAAATTAATTTCACATCCGACCAATCAACACCATTATAAACATCGATACGATGATTACCATCGCAGAAACTTCCCACCATTTTAAATAACATCGCATTTCTCGATAAATAGCCCTAGTAGTACCCCACAGCTATTAGGGCTATTTTTATTGACTTAGACTAATGTTATCTGTTATACTGCTAAGTAAATCACAGGTGATTAGCGTACTATGTCTATCGAATGAATCGTGGTATGCAACAGTAACATTTAAACGTGAATGAATCATGCTTATGGACAGTACCAATCGGCCCAAATTAATTATAAATGTAAAGAGTACCATATCGTTTGAATGAATCAATAAAACCGAAGGTAACAACAACTAAGAATGAATTAAGTCATTTGAAAGTATCAAATATTTGGAATGAACCATCTGCTAGGTGTGTACCAAGGTTGTCAGTGAATCATCAGGATCGAGAGTACCAAGACTTACGAATGAATCAAGGAGAAAATATGCTAAATAAAACGGGTATGACAAAATTATTATCAGAACAAATGGATTATGTAATCAATAATAATCTAACGTTTCAGCAACGGGAAGAACTAGTGTTGGAATGGTTAGTGGAAGGATTAACCACGGAAGAAATAGCCAATATACTTCATGTTCAACCAGAAATGGTCGAGTTAATCACAGAATTCGCTATTGAGCATTACAAGCCAGCTTGGGCTAACTAAAATGAATCATGTCAAAAGACAGCACCACTGAAATCGAATGAATCAATGGCAGAGATGGTAACAATAAGAGAAAATGAATCGAAGAGGAAAAGAGTACTTAACCAATAGAATGAATCACCGATGGAGAGCGTACCATACTATCGTAAATGAATCATGGTAGGAAAGAGTACCCTTCAGGCAGAATGAATCATAATCAAAGATAGTATCAACATCGCAGAATAAATCAAAACGGACAAGAGTGTCAAACGCAAAGAATGAATCAAAAGCATGGAAAGTAACGTAGACAAGGAATGAATTATTTACTTCGACAGTAACAAGTGGATTAAATGAATCAAGAGTCCCGAAAGTGTCACCTCTCGCGAATGAGCCATCAAGTATCACCGTTACATGGGCAAGGAGCGCATTTTTAAAAATATTTTTTTAATACATATCGTATATTTTGTCAACTAATGAATCAAAGATACCGACAGTTACATGGTATAAGAATGAATCAACCGGAGCTAGAGTACCAATAGAGCGGAATAAATCAACTATGTCGATAGTCCCATATAATGAGAATGAATCATTATGCCGAAGAGTACCATTCCATAGGAATGAATCATTGACTACTAAAGTATCACGCATAACGAATGAATTAATTTTATCGATAGTTACCTAAGAGGCGAATGAACCATCGATGGCTAGCGTACCACGGTGCTGCAGTGAATCATTAACTTCGACAGTATCACCCAAGAAGAATGAATCAGTATCCCAGGACAGTATCCTACATGGCGAATGAATCAACTGCCAAGAAAGTAACATGTATACAGAATGAATCAAGCGTGACGACAGTATCACTAGAAACGAATGAATCATGGCGTATGAGCGCACCACGTCCAGAAAATGAATCAATCGGCGGAAGAGTACCGATAAACGAGAATGAATCAGAAGAGCAAAGAGTACCAGACCTAGTAAATGAATCATCCACTCCGATAGTTACATATAGAGTAAATGAATCACGTGCCCCGCGAGTACCAACATTATCGAATGAATCACATGAGTGAAGAGTACCAATATAATGGAATGAATCATGCCGTCGGATAGTAACACTCACCCTGGAATGAATCGTGAAGGCCAAGAGTATCAATCTCTATGAATGAATCACACGCTCAGAGAGTACCACAATGCGGAAATGAATCAGTTTGCCGGACAGTTACACACGACCTGAATGAATCAAGCTTCGGAAGAGTTCCAGTATATCTGAATTAATCACGATATTAGAAAGTACCAATTGAATTGAATGAATCATTTCTCTGTAGAGTACCAATTCCCGCGAATGAATCACATAAGACGAGAGTACCAGCAAACCCGAATGAATCCTGCAATTAGACAGTTACACGCTTGATGAATGAATCAATCTACATGACAGTCTCATATAATACGAATGAATTATGAACCTAGAAAGTATCATGGAAATCGAATGAATCATGCAGACCTACAGTACCGTTGAGTATGAATGAATCAGTCAGTCAAAGAGTACCATTCAGACAGAATGAATCAAGCTCGTAGAGAGTACCATGATTCACGAATGAATCAGAACACGTAAAAGTATCAAACGAAGTTAATGAATCACAACGCTAAAGAGTATCACGTTCTTGGAATGAATCACATATTGGCAGAGTACCAATGATTGAGAATGAATCATATTTGCAGAGAGTATCAAACACGTGAATGAATCATCGACAAAGAACGTATCATTAATGCTGAATGAATCACTCGACAAGAAATAGTTTCATATATTCTGAATGAATCATCCTCAGGAAGAGTACCAATGTCACCGAATGAATCAACATTTCTGAAAGTAGCATGAATAGGGAATGAATCAAGAAAATCTAAAGTACCAAATTTCGCGAATGAATCATGCCTCCGTAGAGTACCAACGAACATGAATGAATCAAGCCTAACGAGAGTACCACGTTGATGTAATGAATCAAAGATTGCGAAAGTACCACATTAACCGAATGAATCAAATTCAGAAAGAATACCGTAAGACTAGAATGAATCACAGATGCAAAAAGTACCATTTCGGCAGAATGAATCATATACGGCAAGAGTACCAATATTATATGAATGAATCAGGACCCGAGAGAGTACCACGAAATATGAATGAATCAAAACTATATAGTTTTTAAAGGGAGGGGGAACAAATGAGTACTTGGGAATCTGAAATGACTCCAGAAGATTGGGACTTTCTCTCAGTAATTAATTTAGGGGGTGTGTGTCAATCCTGTAGTCAATTTTGGGAAACAACATATCGCAACGCCGGGGCAAAATCCGTTAATTACACTTTAGTTGAACCATTAGAATGTTCAGAATGTGAGGGAGAAGAATAATGAATGAGGAGCAAATGGATAGGGTGCAACAGGGAGTAACAGAGTCGTTTGATTTCTGGTTGAGCCAACATGATGTAAGTTTTCCTCAGTTGCTAGAAGATGCCATTGAAAAGGCGTTTCAAGGATGGCTAGATAGTAATATAGATACTATCGTTGATATGCTCAAGAAACATGAGGTAACGGGTGACTCCCTAAATCAGAAATATTAAAGAATGAATCAGGATACCAAAGAGTACCAATGGTCGAGAATGAATCAAGTCGTTCAACAGTACCAAACCAGGAAAATGAATTAATAGATTAGAGAGTACTAATACTGCCGAATGAATCAGATTTTAGGAAAAAAGTACCATTATATCTGAATTAATCAAAGCAAACGAGAGTACCCCCTTCCTAGAATGAATTATATGCATAGAAAGTATCATATACTATAAATGAATCAAGCTTCTTGACAGTATCAAATGGCACGAATGAATCAGAACAGCCAAGAGTATCTAGATAATAGAATGAATCAAGCCTCCTGACAGTACCAAGCATGACGAATGAATCAAGTTCACCGATAGTACCATCCCTCAAGAATGAATCAAGCTTACAGAGAGTACCAAAAACACTGAATATTTAGCCCCCTTTACCCCCGAAAAGGAGTCTCTTGAAAAAGGAGACTCTTTTTTTTGCCCACTTTAGCCCCAATAAGGAGTCTCTTTCTGGGACTCCTAAACAAAAAAAAAGAAAAAAGGTATTATATATTAGACCCCTTTACCCTAAAAAAGGAGTCTCTTCCTGCCCTATAAAATAGAGCTTCAAAGTGAAATTGAAAGTTGTAACGAAATCAGAAATCCTGATACTATTTGACGCGTGTAAATCCCACGCATTCTAGCCACACACACAGCCACAGCACACACACATACACACATAGTGCACATAGAGCTTTTCCTTAAGGCCGCACGCAGTCGCTCTCCATCACGGTATCAAATACTGTCCAAACAATAAACGAATATTAAATGGATATTGTGACGTAATTCACACTAGGCGTGGATAGTATTTGCAATTGTTTGACTTCGCTGGTACATAGGTTTACAATGGTTGTAGACCAAATAAATAAACGCAGGTGAAACAAAATGACTACCACGAATAACAGCACTACAATCACAAAGCTAGACTACAATGGCATGCGCCACGGATATGACGCTCTCATTAACTGCGTGATATTAGACGGTATCAATGAACTTGGCTACGATGCCTTGAATGACGAAGGCGTTTTAGACTGGGTTGGCATAACTAACTTAAGCATTGACGCTCTCAGGCATGCTATAGGCGCAATGCCATTAAACAAATATGGCAAGCCAGACGCTCGACCCGCTATGCGTCGGATAATGGAAAGTCTCGACGCTCGTGACACCGCGGTAGAAATGGCGGATGTAGTTGTACAATTCGACCAACTACCATTGGACGCTATAGCGGAACCAACTATAGCGGAAGTTAATGCAGTCGAAGTAGACATTGACGCTGAGTTGGAAACATTAACGGCTGAGTTGGCAAAATGGGATGATAACTGGGTTCCAGAGTGGGTAACGGAATAATCCGTTCCCACTGGCAAAATAAAATTAGGAATGGTGAAAATATGACCACGGGCGAATTAATGCGAGAATTGTTTATCAGTCTTGAAAGTTTATCCGACGCAGATATAATTTTAGAATATGGAATTGAGTATCTAAATTTTAAGATTGACGCAACAAAAAAGTTAAAACAATTAAGACTCGCACGGATATATATTCCAATTGGCAATAGCTATATCGGAATAAACTAGAATAAATTAGGATAGGTGAAAAAATATGACTTACAACTACTCAACTATTTGCTACGTATGCAACGAAACTCTCGACCAGACTCAACTACCTGAAAATAATACTGATACCGAATTAGGCAGTATGGCTGGTAACGACTATGTTCTACTTAAAATGTGTCCCACTAATTTCGTGGATGATGGACGTGGTCGTGGGATTAAAGTTTCCCACCACGCTGAAATAGATTACCGCCATCGCTCCCACGGGGAAGCGGGTGAACGTCCGTATAAAATGTAGAAAACACTCACATACAACAAAAAATGCCTGGCTATTTGTCAGGCATTTTTTTTAGCTGCATATAATCTTTTCCTTACGGTGCGGCGGGTCCACGTCGTCCACGTCTTCGTCATTACACTTGACAACGTGCATTGTATCCGTTATACTAGAGGTACACTAAACACAGAGGTGAAACTATGCCACGCACGATTACGCTCAAATTTCCAGGCACCTGCCGCGACTGCGGCAGCGCACTCGCCATCGGCGAACTCGCTCGCTGGTACGGGCGAGGCCGTATCTACGGCATCGGCTGCCACGCCAAGCCTGGCGAGGCCGACGAACTAGGTATCCGCTGGGACGCTCGTCGCGGTGTCGCCGTCCGCGCCAACGGCATGTGCGAGGATGCGCCTTGCTGCGGCTGCTGCGGCCCCAACGCTGGGTAACCAGCATCCCCACACCAAAACACCGTCACACGACGGTGTTTTTTTTGTACTCTTCACACAGCTTTTCCTTATAGACATAACCTGGGTGGACTGCTACACTGTCGTCAAGCGAAGGGTCAGCTACTTTTACGGACTGGGATGGGGCTGTGAAGGGTGTTGCTGGCTCTTCGCTGGTTTTTTGTAGTTTAATAGAACAGAACTGTGACTTCTACATCAACTATCGTAGAAAAACCGCTGTACGTGGCTCTCAGAGCGATTATTAATTTCCTAGGCGTGGATTAACCACATATTGGCTATTTACTTGGGATGCTAGAACCGTTATAATACTAGTATAGAGTAAAGGAGCAAGTGAGAACTATGTGGACATGCGACCTATGTGGAAAGCAGAGCGACAACAACATGGACTTCCTGGTTGTTGGCGGCGGCTGGGTTGGCAAACGGAACTCAGAGGAAGGAATAGTCTGTAACGGATGTGAAGAGAACTTTCATGTAACCACACCGACAACGGACGAATTAAACAAACTATGGAATAGGACGGTGAAAGCATGAACAAAATTACAATGAATACAATTAAAATTACGGGCAAACTCTGGTTTGGAGCAGACTCTCCTGAACTGTACATGAAAGACATGCTCCGATATGACGACGGAACTATTTTCAGTCTGAACCATGAAACTGGAAAGGAACACTTTGAAGCCATCATAGTTTCCAGTCGGTATACGCCAGCACGTTGGCTATCATTCGGACTCTGTCCCACTTTAGAAGCTGGAACTAAAGAAGCATGGAAAACAGAAATGAGCCGGATGCATCGGCTAAAGGATGTTCAACACTGGGTGGACACGTCCAAAAATGTTAAAGTAATTAACTAAACAGAAATAGAGATAGGTTACCTGATACAGTACGGACGTATTCCAAGCCTGTAAGGTCATCACAGACACAAGACCTACTCTTAGGCTACGGTGTGAAAGCCTAAACAACAACCCTCGTAGAGATCGCTATCTACGGGGGTTTTTTTGTGCCTACGACGTGCGGCGTGCATCTCAGCTTTTCCTTACCTCCCGCCGCAGAGCGATGTCAGACAGATGTCATACAGATGTCAGAATAACTACTGTACTTGGGAAATGCACTATGATAATATTAAGGTAGATTAAATGATAGGACGGTGAACAACATGATTAAACTCGTAGTAATTTTTACAGCAATCCTCACACTGGTTGGAATTCTTTACGGTGTTGCAGTCGGAGTCAACATCGTTCATGCAGACGACGGCATCCACAATCCCACTTCCTGGGTCTACAGTTCTGCTCCCAACAACGTCTACTATGCGCACAATCCCAGTAACGCTCACGAAATCATTTACGGCAAATCTATTATCGCTGACGATTTCTACAGCCAGAATGGTAACTACGACATACAATTCGATGGAGACACTTGCATGCGTTGGTTAACAGATTCATATCCAGTAGTCATTGCTAATCCCACAACCATCACATACAGCGACCCAATCGATGATTTTGACTTACTCAACATCATAGCCTGCGAAGCATAAATCTAAATCACATAGAGTCCATGAAACCCACCAAACGGTGGGTTTTTTTGTGTACAAAAACTTTGTACTCTTCACAGCTTTTCCTTATGCCTATCCCCTAATATATTGATAAATATCCGTTAAACTATCAACATGGCTGTGGATAGTTTACGCCTAGTGTGAAAACTAACACACACGTCCAGACCTACAAATGCCGCGATAGCCCGTATAATAGAAGTAACAAATAAATAAACTCAGGCACAGACCTACAAATGCTCTTATAGTCCGTATAATAGAAGTAAGAAATAAATAAGGAGAATATCGCTACAATAAAATAAATCTGCGTATCCACAGAAAAATAAAATTTAGAAGGTGAAATATGATTAACAAAACAAACATTCGTGGCATAGAATTAGGAAACGTCTTGGAGGCTTATTTAGAAGCCATACGTCAACGAGGCATCCAGGCCGTAGAGAAATCTACTATTCAAGGAGCCAAGACCCACAATGAGGCTCGTAGAACCAAACTGGCTACGCCTGTGCCGTGGGAATTACTCTGCTCCATAGTGCCTGAGACATTTGAATGTCACGGGCATTGTGAAGGCCCAAGATGCACCGTGAAGTGCCGAATTACTCCTCCTAAATAGGAGGAGTAATTTTTTACCTCCAGTACAGCTTTCCCTTCGGTCATCTCCAGTGTTAAACCATTGACTTAGGGAAGTATGTTTAGTATACTGATAATAGCTTAATTATGAGGTGAAACCTATGATAGAACAACAACCAGAATATGACCCTGAACAGAATCCATTCCTAGGAATATCTCCACAGCTAACAGAACACTTGCGACACGAAATGTGGTCTGAATTAAATGAACTTGGAGAAGTGCAACATGTAATGCATCAACTAGAAGGTAAAGCACATCGACGTGTCCGAAAGGTTCAAAAACACATGATGCATTGCGGAGAATGTTTGAGTGAGCAGATAAACTCTGGTATGCTAATTGAGTTACCAGACTATTGGAGCATGCACGAGAACGCAGGAGGTGGACGGTATCCGAAATTACATTACCAGGTGAACTGATGGCAAAAAAATGTAAGAATAAGTTCCGTTTCAAAATCTGGAACGAAGCACAACGTTTCGCTGAAAGTTATAAAGCAGAGGTTACTCTAACATTTAATCCGATGCGTCCCTATTGGTGCGAGAAACATGAACTGTGGCACATCGGACACGATATTACAGAAAGGATGGAGTATACAGGAAATGGGGCCAGAATTCTTCCAAACACCTATAGGTCAGAGATTTTATCAGAAAACAATGCCGGATATAGCAGAACAATTAACAAAGATGAATAAAAATCTAGAAGTATTAACTGAATTAATACGTCAGAGTTTAGAAATAGATAAAGAGTTGCGAACTAAGACAAAACCTGATAACGTGTGGTAACAAGAAACATTTCCACTCCTGCAAAGGACTGAGTGACCTCCAACACTCAGTCCTTTTTTTATCGATCCCCGCAGCTTTTCCTTAGTGGTCCCCAGCTATAGGTCCGGTCCTGGTCCCCAAACACTTGACATGCACTCCATACTCTGTTATACTACAAGAGTCGAAAGTGACGAGCACACACGCCGCGTCCACGCGGTAAAGCCTACTCGCGCCTAGTGTCCGGCACGTCTTCACCTCCCAAAATGTCCCAGAGGCATAATTGCACCGTGGAGGCCGTGCGGCAGGACATACCGCTAAAGTAGAGGCCCGAAGTCACTTTGACC
>Ga0208030_1000466_pt1 | contig 27842 bp, 36 predicted proteins | sample MalvirDeepMed_M9_FD_184246 | JGI IMG/M metagenome (GOLD analysis project Ga0208030, IMG submission 184246) | Marine viral communities from the Global Malaspina Expedition - Malaspina viral metaG DeepMed_M9 (SPAdes) (version 2) | ecosystem: Environmental > Aquatic > Marine > Oceanic | place...
CCTATGTATGCACAGTGCACCCATACTATACGTATAGTATGGGTGCACTGTGCATACATAGGTGGCCCAATATAGGGTTATGTATGTATGTTGCCCCCTGTCTACTTATGTATGCATGAGTATATATAGGGCTTGACGTGTAGGTGTGTATGGTCTATAAATATTTATAGGGTTTATTATGTATGGAAAGAGGGCGGGAAAATGAGCGGTGAGTCACGTAGAAAGGTTGATTTAGCGGAATTGATAGAGTGGTTGCTCAGCGAGATCAAAGAGATCGACGCCGATGATGAGATGCCACGTAAAGAGAAAACCAAGCGCATGGCGCGGCTGGCACGTAGCTTCAAAACGCGCCTGCATGATGACAAGCGCCGCAAGGATTCTGAGCGGATCGCGGTCACGACCTTTCGCCGCTACATGACAGAAGCGCGCAAGGCGGTGACTGCACAGAACTGGCGCCATCACAGCTTCGACCAGCAGATCGAGCGGCTGGCCAGCCGCTACCCGGCTTATGCCAGTAAGCTGGAAGCGCTCGGCAAGCTGACCGATATCAGCGCCATTCGTATGGCCCACCGCGAGCTGCTCGACCAGATCCGCAACGATGACGACGCTTATGAGGACATCCGGGCGATGAAGCTGGACCATGAAATCATGCGCCACCTGACGTTGAGCTCTGCACAGAAAAGCACGCTGGCTGAAGAGGCCAGCGAGACGCTGGAAGAGCGCGCGGTGAACACGGTCGAGATCAACTACCACTGGTTGATGGAGACGGTTTACGAGCTGCTGAGTAACCGCGAGAGAATGGTCGATGGGGAGTATCGCGGCTTTTTCAGTTACCTAGCGCTGGGGCTGGCGCTGGCCACCGGACGGCGCTCGATAGAGGTGCTGAAGACCGGCCGGATCGCCAAGGTGGGCGAGTACGAGCTGGAGTTCAGCGGCCAGGCGAAAAAGCGCGGTGGCGTCGACTATAGCGAGGCTTACCACATCTATACCCTGGTGAAAGCTGACCTGGTGATCGAAGCGTGGGACGAGCTGCGCTCGCTGCCGGAAGCTGCCGAGCTGCAGGGCATGGACAACAGCGATGTGAACCGCCGCACGGCGAAGACGCTCAACACGCTCACTAAGCGGATCTTTAACAGCGATGAGCGCGTGTTCAAGGACAGCCGGGCGATCTGGGCGCGTCTGGTGTTTGAGCTGCACTTCTCGCGCGACAAGCGCTGGAAGAAAGTCACCGAGGACGTGTTCTGGCGCGAAATGCTGGGGCACGAGGACATGGATACCCAGCGCAGCTACCGGGCCTTTAAAATCAACTACGACGAGCCGGATCAAGCCGACCAGGAGGAGTACGAACACGCTAGCCGCCTCGCCGCGCTGCAAGCGCTGGACGGCCATGAGCAGCTTGAGAGCAGCGACGCCCAAGCGCGTGTGCATGCCTGGGTGAAAGCGCAGATCGAGCAGGAGCCGGACGCGAAAATCACGCAGTCTCTGATCAGTCGAGAGCTGGGCGTTTACCGCCCTGCTATCAAGGCGTACCTGGAGCTGGCGCAAGAGGCTCTCGACACGCCGAACGTCGACCTGGACAAGGTTGCGGCGGCGGTGCCGAAGGAAGTAGCCGAGGCGAAGCCCCGGCTGGTCGCCCACCAGCAAGGGGATGGCCAGTGGGTCGGGGTGGCTTCAATCAACGGGGTGGAAGTTGCACGGGTGGGCAACCAGGCAGGCCGGATCGAAGCGATGAAAGCGGCCTATAAAGCGGCGGGTGGGCGCTGAGGGAAGCGAGCGCCCACTAGGTGCATCGATAACGCGGCATGAAGGGGCTGGCGCTCAAGCGCTGGCCCTTTTTTGTGCGTCTCTGCTAGCGTCTGGCACAGCGACTGCGCCTGGGTGACATGGTCGGCGGCGTCCTGTGCCACGCTTTGCAGCGTCTGGCTATCGACGCCGTCTGACTGCGAGAGCAGGTGAAGCAGGGCACTCGCCCTGGCCAGGCGCTCTTCCAGTTGGTCCTGTACGTCATACGCGGTTTCATCGGTCATAAAGTTACCCCCCCCCTACGGTTATGTTTACTGTTCAAGTATACAGTATTATTACCCATGTTCAGGGGTCAATCCAGTTAACTTTTTTCGCATATACTCAGCAGCAAATTCTAACGTCATCAGCAAGTTGTCGGTGCTGTACTGGCTGATGCTGGTCAGGATCTGCGGGTGCAGCAGGGCAACGACATCCACCAGCGGTAACGCTAGCGGCAGGTCGCGGGCGGCGTCATACAGGCGCTTGATCACACCGGGGTTGCAGTGCAGCTCATCAGCGCTGCCCCGCTTGTGCATGCTCGATGCGTAGCCGATCGCCCAGGCCAGCTCGTCCGGGCTAACCTGCCCGTTCACCACCGCCTGCCGGATCTCGTCAGGCAACGCCTGCACCGCTTCCACCAGCGTCGTGTCTAAACTGAGAGGGCTTGAAGCGGCTTTCGCGGCGGCATAGAGTTTTTCGCTATCGCCGAGGGAGGGATACCTTACATCTGCTGCTGCTACCCCTTCACGCAAAGTGTCCCTTTCGATGAAAGCCGCGTGGTTGTGGGCTTCGTCGGTGGTTTCACGTACCGGCGCGGGCATCGGCTGGTGGATGCTGGCGGCTTCGTGTGTGGTCAGGCTGTGAACGCCGCGCTCGGCGCGCAGGCGCACGTAGTACATGACCTCTTCCCATGAGTCGGTGCTGATAAACAGCACGTTCCGGCCGTCCGACTTGCGCTTGTGCAGGGCCAGGCCAAGGCGCTCCATGATCGACTTCACGAACGTGGTGGCGCATTTCGGCGCGGCTTTCGGGTTAACGTAGCGGCCGATCTTGAGCGCGTTATACAGCTCAATCGCGGCTTGATTAGCGAGCAGAGTGTCGCGCACGGCGCGGCACTGATCGGCGGTAAACTCGCCGTCGCCGGTGTGCGGATCGACGCCCAAGGTTTCAAACACCTGGTTAAGCAAACGGTGCACCGGTTTTTTCCAGCGGTGGCGGGTCAGCGTCACGCGGGCTTTACGTTGCGCCTTGTCGTAAGCGTCTGCCTGGGCCTCGGTGGCCTGCAGCAGCTCGATGGCGGTCACGTGGCGTATGCCCTGGTCGTCGTAAAAATCAACGTGGTGGTTTTCGATCTCCGGCACGCAGAGTTGGTGCTCGATGTGGTGACGGTCGATCTCGGCCTGCTCGGTCTCCGATTTGATCTCCTGGCGGTTGAGCCTAGCGAAACGCTCTTCGTCGGGCGTCTCGACGCTGTACAGGATCTCTAAGCGGCGGTGGCGTACCAGAATGCCCGCCTCTTTACGGTTTGAGCGGCTCTGGCTGACCTCTTGTTCATCGGTGGCCAATCGGTTTACGCGATAGCCGTCCGCGATCAGCATCAACAGCAGGTGATTGGCAAAATCATTGCGCGCGTGGTTCTCACCAGTGCTGCAACTGAGGAACATCTCATCGAATACCGTTTTCGTCCGTCGCAGCACGATCTCGGTGTCTGTCTCGTCAAAATCACAGCTGAGCTCGTCAGCGGCGATCAGACCACGGAAAAGCGCTTCGCGGTCGGTTTCACGCATCACGCGGGATATGCCGATGCCCACCACATAGTGGCGGGCGGTGCGGTCGCGGCGCATCATCTGAATTGCGTCTGATGGGCTGACCGTCTGGCCGCTGAAAATTCCAAAGTGGCGGGTGAAATGCGGCGTGGTGATCGACACGCCGGAGCTGATCGCTGGGCTGTAGATCAGTACGTCATAATTGACGGCTTCATCGTTGGGACGGTCGAGGAATCGCTCGGCATCTGGGTTCGCTTTACTCTCTTTGTGAACCAGCAATACTTTTGCATCCGGGCGCTGCTGCTCGATCATCACCGCCAGTTTTTTGGCACTTTCGGCGCTGTCGTTAGCGATCAACACGCGCTCACCGGCAACTGCAGCATCCAGGGCTTTCTGCCACACGCTCTCATGGTCAGCGTGATCGATGCGGATGTGGTCGTTGGCCGGGTCGACTTCGAGAATGTGAATCGGCTCGCCGGGGCGCGCCATCTCGCATAGCTCGATCAGTGAGTCGTTGGCGTCGGCGTCGCACATCAACACCAGGCGCGCGGACTGCATAGCTTCGACCAGGCCATCCATGACGCGGGTTGGCTGGTCCACCGGGCCGGTGGCGATGTGGCGCAGCACTTGGCTGGCTTCGTCGATGCAAAGCGTGTCGACGGTCGTGAACCAGGAGCGGCCTTCACCGTTATGGAATTTGGGGTGAGTGATGGAGTTTACGCAGCACGCGAGGTGCGATACGTAAGGCATCTCGGCGGCGATCACGTTGCGATAATGGGTGGTGTTGAGACGGTAAGCGGCATCGCCGACGAGCGAGACGCGGTGAGCGATGTAAGCCGCTTTCCGAGACACCTGCATCAAAGGACGAATCAAATGTTCGGTTTTACCGGCTCCCATCGGGCCGCGAACAATCACCATGCCGTTGAGCGACTGAACCAGATCCTGAATGTGGTCAGGCAGCAGAATGTTGCCGTGATCGGCGCGCACGCCGGGCACTTTGTGATACTGAACGTTGGGACGATTGAGCCCTTCAGCGGTGAAGCTGCGCAGGCCAGCGGCGCTCTGCAGCTTTTGCTTGGCTAGCCAACGAACGCGCGACAGCAGGCGGTGGCGGTTGAACGGTAAACCCTGCGGGATGGCTTCGCAGACGGTACGGAAAACGGCGCGGCCGGTGAACTTGGTGGGTGCCAGTTGCATGCCTGCGTTGACCGCTTTCAGCGCCTCTTCCATCACGTTCATGCTGCCTGACGCCTGGACGCGCTGCAGGCAGTAATCGAAAAATGCCGTCTCGACCTCGACCTTGCTGGCACGCGCGCGCAGTGCTTTGGCGGTGACGTCCAGGCCGAACAGGCAGTGCATGTCGTTCCAGTCGTTCGGGCCTTTGCCGCTGGCCATCGCGTCAGCGATCGCGTCATCGTCGAGCAGTTCGTGGAAGCGCGGCATCACGCTGCGCACTTCCAGCTCACGCTTCACTTCCAGGGCACGGAGCTGGCCAGCGTTGCCTGCCATGGCTTTCCAGCAGTCGTTATCGGCGGCGTTCACCGGGCGAAGCTTGTCGTCCCAGCGCTTGTATGCGCGCAGCACTTTCGGCAGGTTCTGGGCGTTCATCGCTACGATGACGCCGCACGCTTCCCCTTTGATAGCGGTTTCAGCCAGCCAGACACTCGCGCCGGTGGCGAAGCCCTCGACGCTATAAAGTCGCTTGGCGTAGATGTCGCCGATCAGCAGGTGCGCGCCGTCGAACTGACCGCCGCGCACGGCTACGGTGTATTTTTTGAACGTTGGGTATAGCCGCTGTAGGCCGCGATAATCGCCGTCGATACCCTGCAAGGCAAACGCGACGAACTCGCCGTGGCGGTCGCGCATGCGTTTGAGCGTCACGGCATCGACGATGCTCTCGATCTGTTTGTTCTGCAGGTATGGCTCGGTACCGTCCGCATCGCCGATCAGCTCGACCGTGTCGAACTTGCCCGGTGCGTACTCAAACGTGTGTGCCCCACCGCGATAGAACGCCTGCTCATACGCTTCATGTTCACCCTGGAGACGTTCGCGCTCGATGCGTTCCTGGCGTTCCACTTCTGCCATGCGCGCGGCGCGCTCCGCGCGCCGTGCCTCTTGTTTGGCAAGCCATGCGGCGTGCTTTGCGTCAGTCGCTTGGCCACCTTCCCGGCGGTAGAGTTCGAGCAGGGCGTCATAGCCTGACCATGTGGCGTTGTAACCGCCTTGGGCCAGTGTGTGGAAGTTGATGTGGGGGTATTCGATGCCGTTACGGGCGCGCTTGAGCGAGCCGAAGACCGCAACACGATGACGCTCGCCTTTAGCGAGCGTGGGGATTTTTCCGCGATGCTTTTTGTCATCGAGGCGTAGGTCACTGGCGAGCTTGTCCCAGTCGACCGATACCTCGGCGGCGATGTGAGCGATCTCGCCGTGGCAGTAATCCAGCAGCGCGTGGGGGTCGCTGCGGAAACGCTCTTCGTAAAAACTGGCTAATCCCTGGCGTCCTACATTCGTCATTGCGTGCGTTCCGTTCCCGTGTACTTTTGTACGTTTGTACTCTTGTACAAACGTCAGCAGAAAGTTGAACGCTACGAGACCACGCCATATACTACCTATAGTTGTGTCCGGCTTTCATAGACCTGCCCGCTAACAGTTCTTTGAAATCAATAGCTTGGCAACAACGTGCGAAGAAAATATATGTTCTGTGAGTGGTCTCACAGCTTCCAACGGCCGGGCCGCTAAACCCGGCCGTTGTTCGTTTCTGCTTTCCCTAAACCTTCTGAATATAACGCATAGCGGCGCGCGTAGCGAGTTGCCCTACTATGCTACGCCAAAAAGTACGAATCAGTAAAACCAAAATTACATATAAGGTATTACTGGCCGCTGAGATCAATCACATGCGCAGAGATGACGCCTGTAATCAACCAGCCGTCCGCTAGCTTTCTCATCGGATACGTAGGGTTGAGAGCCGCTAAAAACTCCTCAACACCGTCCGTGATCAAGCGCCGGAAAATGGCTTTTTTGTGATCGGGTGAAAATGCCAGCACGTAGTCCTGATGACGCGCCGTTTTATCTGGATCGACAACGATAGTGCCCAGCACGCTAAAGCTAAGCCCATCGCTAGCGTTCATTGATGTATCGGTAACATCCAGGGCGAACGCGGTAGCCGGTACGTCTGAAGGGGGAAGAATCCAGCGCTCAACCTTTGAATAATCAGGGTGATAGCCATTAGCCAGCGTTTGATAGTCGCTCCATGCGACTACGGGAACAAGCCGACGCTGTTGAGTGTTGGCAGGCTGTTCTAAAAACTCCCCTGCCCCTTCCTTGATTAACTGATCAACCGTCACGCCGAGCGCTTTCGCTAGATCGGCCACGATATAGATGCTGGGAGCCATCTCGTCGCGCTCAATGCGCGAGAGATACGCCGGGGTAACGATGTTGCCAGCGGCATCGCATAGCTGTTGCAGGGTTTTCCCCTGGGCGTGTCGCAAACGCCTGATCACGTGTCCGATTTTCATCCTTAAATTTTCCGCCCCAATCCTGCTTAAATGGAAGGCCATATACGGATAACCATTGCGCCACAATGTACAAATAAGCAAAATGTGGGGATGCCCACACTAGATGGGCTGAATACGATAACGAAAAAGGATGGTTGTCATGTCATCAAAGCCCCGCACTGAGTGCGACGTCATCATCAAAGCCACGCTGGATTGGTTCGCGAATAGCCGTGAATCGATCGAGTCGTTCTCGACTATTCACCTGATCCCGGCGCTGGAGCGCCAAGGGATGGTGGAAGTGGACCGGGACGAGGTCGAGCGCAGCACCGATGCGTATATGCGCTGGCGTCGCAGCGTCTCGATGAAAGTTGGCCGGATCATTCGCGGCGATCAGCCGTTTCCGATGGCGTGGAAGTGGCCGTGGGTCAATCTGCTTCCAGAGCAGTACCAGATCGAGGTGCGCCGGGAGTTGATGGCCATGGCCGGTTCGCTGTACGTGCCGGTGCCCCGCTTCTCAGCCGTCGACGATCTCGCCCGCGCGGCTTCCCAGCTTCACCGCATCAGCCAGGAGTTTGGCGAGTTCCTGCAGTACTCCCAGCCAGCCCACAACGGCGGTTATGACCGTAACGATTGCCCTGCACAGGCAGATCGAATGATGAAAGAGGCCGTCGACCTGGTGGAAGCAGTATTGAGCGAAGTCGCGGCGGTCAGCCGGGGCACCGGTCGGCCGCTGCCGCGTCTGCGGATGCTCGCTTTTGAGATTGGGGGTTGAGGATGGGTGATCAAGCGCGTCGTTACTTCGTGATGAGTAAAGAAAAGAGTTCGGCATTCATGGCCGAGTTTAGGGATGCAAAAGCTCCACGGCAGGATGCCTATAAAAAACTGATGGAGAAATATCAGGCTGACACCCTGATGGTCTCCCGTTCGAGCTTATCTGGCGAGCGTGTTCAGGCATTGGTATTTGACGAAGAGCCAGAACCGCATCGTGGCTGGAAGGTGGAAAAAGTCGTTTTTGATGGTAAGTGGAGCTGGCAGGTGACTCCCGATCGCCGCTTCAAAGAGGGAAAGCAGCTAGATCGTGATATTAGCGCTACCAATGCCGTTGATGCGGCTTCCCTGTTCAGCCCTTGGGCCATTGAGCGATTGAAGATGGGCACGCTCGTTTTTTCTTCAGGATTCATGAGTCACGCGGCCGCTGGCTACGTGAAGGATCAGGTAGTCGTTTCCGTGCCAGTGCCGAATCCTGAGCAGGAGGAGTTTCCCGAGATTCACTCCGATCTAATTGAGATTAAGAAGTCTCAATTTGTTGCGTTGACGGAGGAGTGAGCATGGCTGAGCTACGCGACCATCCCGATTTTGAAGAATACCGCATGGCGAATGATCTGATCATTGTGGGTATGCGCCGACGCCATCAGGCCGATATTGATCGGCTCCGCAGAAACCGAGACATGTTCAAGGGTCAAGTGGATCGCCAGGCAAAGGCGCTGCTCGATCTCCGCTACAGGCATCAGCGCGTATGCAAGGCTGCTCGCGAGTTGGTGGAGCTGGTCGAGTGGCACGCCTACCGGGGTGAAGAAAGCCAGCGTCGCTTGAATGCGGTTAAACAGGCGCTGAAAGAGTTTGGTGTGGTTGAAGAAGTCGATGGGGGTAGGTAATGCCGCAGATGACGTTTGACCTTGAGGATGGTCAGGAGCCGGTGAGCTTTTCGCTTTCAGCGGCTGATGGTAAGCGTTTTCAGGCGTTCATGGCCGACTGCCATGACGCCGTGAGTGATCGCAAAGGGCTACTAGACCAGCAAAACGCTCACATAGAACGGATCGAGAAGCTTGAGGAAGAGCTGCAGGCAACAAAGGACTATGCCGAAGACCGGGCGCGCCTGCTGGATCTGATCCGTGAAAAGCTTGGCGTGCCTGCCGAGCCGCACCAGTCATTGGATGAGCGAGTTTTGATCGCTTTAACCAGCCCTCTTAACGGTTGGAGTTTGCTGAGCACGCCGGATAACGAAGCCGAAGAGCGCGAGTTATTCGAGAAATGGTATGCGCGAAAGTGGAGTGAAGATTCGGGCCATCAGCATACCGCCGCAGAAATTAAGAAGCTTCGTAAACCCAATGGTTTGTATGGCGACCGTGGTTATTTGAACGGCTGCTGGGAGGGTTTTAAGGGTGCCAAGGGGTGTCAATTTTGAGTGATGTAGCCGATATCGCAGGGGAAGAACAGGCGCGCCTGGAAGAGGAGCGCGCGGCTCGTTGGGCACGTGAGCAAGCGGCGCGCGAAAGCCAGCCGGGGTCTGAGTATTGCGTCGAGTGTGGCTTCGACATCGACCCGAGACGCCGTGAGGCGATGCCGTGGGTCACGCGCTGCGTGCCTTGCCAGGAGTTCGTTGACCAACGCGGTCAGCGCTATCGATGAGGGGGTGGTCATGCTGGGTGCTCAAGGATTGGCGTACATGCGCCGTACTGTGGTTTATGCGCACGCTGCGCCGACGCCCCGCCGCATTAGCGAGTCGGACGCTCCTGCACGTTATACCGATGAGACGTACCGGGATCGGTTGCCACCGGCTGGCCATCGCCGGTGGTGCGCTGAGATGAAGCGCCAGTCGACCCGCCTACTGGCCAGCGGTACCCGGCCAAAGCCGAAAAGCTCTATGCCGCTATCGCCGTGGGCGTTTGAAGATGCCCGGATCGTCGCGGCGATCCGCACGCTCGAGCCTGCACACCAGCACTGGTTGCGCTACGCCTATGCGGATAGCCGGGAGTGGTGTGACGAGCAAGGGGTCACGGTAGCCCTGTGGGCGCGTTTCGAGCCGATCATGGGCAAGGTGCAGGCCAAGACACGTAAAGCCTGCCAGGGGCTGGCACACCTCGCTGCGCAGTGCCACAAGGCGCGTAAGAACAGCGGGCAGCCTGTCCATACGCCGGAGCGCCTTCAGGAAGTGTTGGGCGTGACGCGGGCGAATTGGGACAAGCACTGGTGCGGACGTTGGCAGGCGATGCACCGCCTGCTGAATGATATTGACCGGGAAGCGCTGGAAGCGCTTTGGAGGGTGACTGAGTGAAGGTCTATGGCTGGGATGACACCGGCATCGAGCGCGGCGATATGGTGTCTGCCAATGTTGATGCTAAAGAGCTGGAGTTTAACAGCGAGGAAATGGCCGCGCGGCTTGGCTGGGATGCGATTTTTACTCAGTTTTTAGCAGCGCGTAAGGAAATGGTTAGGCAGATGGAAAAGTTTCGTGTGGATCCTGAGAGCATAGGCCTGGTTAAGAGTTTGAAAGCCAGGGATGTGCCGGAGGTCTGATGACGCTACCCAACTGCAACCACTGCCAGCACCCGCCAGAGCGCCGTGAGAAAGACGGCGCGCTGCTGCTGATCTGCCCGGTGTGTAACAACCGTGGCGAGGCCAGCAAGTGCCACGATTGGGCGGTGGCGTCGTGGCGTGAAGTCAACCGCACCGACCTGCCCTACTGCTGCGAGGCTAAGCCGGTGCGCTTTAAGCAGCGTGAGCAGCAGTGGTGGGCAGGCTGCACCGGATGCGATAAGCGCACCGGTGGTTTTATGTCGTTGCCCGGCGCGGTGGCAGGCTGGGCGCGCGCTCTGCGGTAATGTACAAGCGTACTTATGTACATTTGCACAAAGTAACTTTAGTTCGTTTGCACATATTGACAAAAGTCCGTATCCGAGTAGTCTCTATGTCAAATTGCCCTTATTGCGAAAGCCCGCCCTAAACCGGCGGGCTTTTTCGTTCCCGGTGACAACCTTTGCCCGCCTTCGCGCGGGCTTTTTTGTTTCTGGCTTCCGCTAAAACTCGCTTATGGATACGACTATGAACTCCGACTTAATGAGCCAGGAGCTTTTCGCGCGCCTGGTGCGCATTGAGGAGAAGCTCGATCGCGTGGTGCGACTCGAAGAGCGGCAGGACAGAAACGAAAGAGATATCGCGCACGTTGAGGATCGCTTAGACACGGTCGAGGGTGCGATGGCCACGCTGAAAACCGAGGTCGAAAAACTGAGCTCAACGTCCGGGCATCGATGGGGCACGTTCTCGAAAGTGTTTTTCGGCGTTCTGGCGTTCTTCGGACTGGTGGCCGGGCCAGTGCTGGTAGAGATCATTCTTAGCAAAGTGGGTATCCAGTCATGAGCATCGACACACTCAAGCGCCAGTTGATCGCGGAAGTGATCGACCGCGAGGGCGGCTACGTCAACCATCCAGCGGATCGCGGCGGGCCTACAAATTGGGGAATCACGATCGCAGTGGCTCGCCGCCACGGTTACACCGGCGACATGCGCGCCCTCTCCCGCCAGCAAGCGGCGGCGATCTACGCCGCTGACTACTGGCATTCGCTGCAGCTCGATGAGATCGCCGCGTTCAGCACCGACCTTGCGTTGGTGCTGTTCGATTTTGGGGTGAACAGCGGGCCGGGCCGCGCGGCTGAATACCTGCAGCGCCAGTTGAACGTGCTGAACAATCGCGGCCGATTTTATGCGGATATCGCGGTGGATGGTTCGGTCGGTGGCGAGACGCTGAAAGCACTGGTCGGATTTGTTGCTGCTCGCGGTAACGGTGGCCTTGAGGTGTTGGCTCACACGATCAATGCCGAGCGCATCGTGTTTTGCCGTGGATTGGCAGAGCGCAGCGAAAGCCAGGAGGCGTTTACGTATGGCTGGTTCAGACGTGTGGTCGAGCTACTCTCTAACGTGTTGCAACAACAGCCGGTGCCTAGCCATTGGCTCAATGAAATCGCGGCAGTGCCGCGCGGGGGTGTTTTGTGAGTGTTATCGCTATCGCGTCAGGGCTAGCAAGTGCGGTGGGATTAGGAAAAAAGATTGGCGAGCTGCTCGACGCAAAAAACGGCGCTGAGGTAGCCGACCGCGTGGTCGACATGGCGAAGCTGATCACCGGAGCGCCTAGCGGCGAGCACGCGCTCGAAGCGTTGAACGCTGACCCAGAGGCACGCCTGCGCTTTGAAGAGGCACTGGTTGATAGCGAGGTGAAGCTGCAGCGCATCGCTCACCTGGATCGTGTCGATGCTCGTGCATTGCAAGTGGCCACGCTTCAGGCTAATCGCGGCTGGCTGGCTAGCAACTTCCTGTACTTGATGACTACGATCCTGCTGCTGTTTGCGTTTGGCTTTGCCGCCGCCGTTACGTTCATCCCGTTGTCGACTACCGGTGAGCGCTACGCTGACCTGATCATGACCGGCTTAGTCGCTGGCTTGGTCGGTGGTGTCGTTCGCTTCTTCTATGGTGGTGGCAAGCCTCAGCAACCGGCTGAGCTAGGCGGGAAAAACCTGCGGGATTTGGGCGATTATGGCAAATGAGAAAGCCTATCATCTTTTAGGTACTCCCCCGCCACACGCCCTTCACGGGTGAGAAACTCGCGGGATTCGCGCGTTTTTTGGTGAATTTTTCGAGTCCTTACTTCCGTTTTAGAAGGGACTAGCCGGGGTGGCGTCAACGCCTCGGCAGCCCAGCAAGCACGCACATTTGAACAAGAGTACAAATGTACAAATGCCCTTTCGTGAGAAAGGACGTTTCTACATTTGCACGTCATCACGGCCGCGCGCCTTAGTCCTTTCTGCCGGAGCTGCTCATGGGCGAGATCGTCAGCAAAAAGATGTTCGCCAAAATGGTTGGCAAGAGCGAGCGCTGGGTCGGTAAGTGGGTCGATGAGGGCATGCCCACGGCAGGCGGCGGTGGTAAAGGCCGCGTGCTGGAGATCGACACCGAAGACGCGATCGACTGGCTGATACGCCGTGAGGTACGCCGCCAGTACGGTGACGATGACGACGAAACAGAAGACGGCGTCGGCTCGGCGAGTGCCGAGGATCGGCTGCTGAAAAAAGCGCGGCGGGAAAAGCTGCAGATTGATATCGATTTGGCGCGCCGCCGCCTAGTGCCGCTGGACGCGGTCGGGAGGATCCTGCAGGGGGTGGGCGCTGTGTTCGCTACCCAGCTCGACTCCCTATCGAGTCGGCTGGCATCAGATTTGGCGGTGATTGATGACCCAGCAAAAGTGCGAGAGCGGATCCACGCCGAGACCCGCCGCATCCGTGGGTCTACTGCCGAACGACTTAACGATGCAGCATCGGCAATCGTTGCTGAGCTTGACGCGCTTGATTCGATTGACGGCGACGATGGTGGAGGCACCGCCGCCGAGGACGAGTGACGAGTGGGCACGCGACAAGCGCATCATGCCACCGGCCGCGCCGGTGCCTGGGCCGTTTAACCCGGACAGCAACCCGTACATGAAACCGGTGGCTTGGGCATTCGCCCAGCCGCAGTTTCGACGCGTGACGTTCGTCATGGGCACGCAGATGGGCAAGTCAGTGACCATGGAGAACGTGGTCGGGCATCGCATCGATGAAGATCCGACCCCGGTGCTGTACGTCACACCGACAAAGCCGCTGATCACCAGCACGGTCGAGCCGAAGTTCATGGACATGTTCCGCGAGTGCGCAGCGCTCTGGCGGAAGTACGACAAACGCCGGTCATCGATATACACCAAGTGGATCGGTGGCACTAAATTTCGTTTCGCCTGGGCAGGCTCGCCGACGGAGCTAGCCGCCGACTCAGCCGGTTTGATCCTGGTCGACGAGGTGGACCGGATCGTCAATACCGGCGAAGGCGACACCACGGAGATCATCGAAGCGCGTGGCGATGCGTATGTCGACTCAAAGGTCGGCTATACCGCGACGCCGTTGCGTGGCCGGGTAACGAAGCGAAAGCACCCAGACACTGGCCTCGAGCACTGGCAGGTGGGCAAAAAAGGGGCAGTCACATCGAAAGTGTGGCGGCTTTGGCAGTCGGGCACGCGCCACGAGTGGGCGATCCCATGCCCCAACTGCCTCGGCTACTTCATCCCGCACATGAATTTGCTGTGGTGGCCAGGCCAGGGCAGCAAGGAGGAGTGCTCGCCGGACGTCGCAGAGCGCGAGGCGCGCCTGATCTGCTACTGCTGCGGCGAGGGGATCGAGGACAAGTACCGGGCATGGATGAATGCACGTGGCGTTGCCGTTGCCCCTGGACAATCAGTCACTAAAGCGCGCCGTAAGGGCGATCAGGTGTTGCCTGGTGAAGTGACCGGCACGGCAGAGACCGAAGGGTCGAGCCACTACAGCTTGTGGGTATCTGGCCTGGTCAGCTTCGCGGCTAAAAAGTCCTACGGCTTTCTGGCTAAGAAGCTGCTGGAAGCGCAGCGATCGGGCGACCCCGCCACGCTCCAGGGCGTGACTAACACCGGCTTTGGTCAGTTATTCGCCGAAGTCGGCGACGTGCCCACTTGGGAGGAGATTCGCTCTATGCGTTGGGCCTACGCCAGCGGCGAGCTGATTCTCCCGGAGCCGCGCCAGATCTTCATGACCATCGACGTGCAGAAAACGCGCCTCGAATACGTGGTTCGCGCCTGGTTTATCGGCATGGGGTCGCAGCTCCTCGAGGAGGGCGAGCTGTGGGGCAACACCGATGAGGATGCGGTCTGGGAAGATCTCGCCGAGCAGATGGATCAAGAGTACGGCGGTCATCCGATCAATGAAACCGGAATCGACATCGGCTACCGAGACGACCAAGTCTATAAGTTCATCAACGCGCACAAGGGCCGGGCGATCGCGCTGCGTGGCCGTGACCGGCTCGATAAGCCGTTCAAGAAAGAGCTGGTCGAGGTCAACAAGCAAGGCAAGGTGCGCAAGCGCGGCGATGCCCGCTGGGCGTTCGATTCGCCGCTTGCTAAGCGCTGGGTGCATAGCCGCATCAGCCGTGCGCAAAGCGGTGAAGCTGATCGTTACCCCGGCTGGTGGCTGCTCCCTACGGACGTTACCGACGACTACTGCAAACAGATCGTCGGTGAAGAGTGGAGCGAGGAAACCGGCACGTATAAGCAGGTCGGCGAGAATCACAAGCTCGACTGCGAAGCGATGCAATACATCATGGCGCTACGCGCGAAACTGCACAGACGCAAGCGAGGCGCACTCACGTTGGGCGATCTGAAACGCTTAGCGAAAGGCGACAGCGGTGAGTCAGTCGATGATACCGACACACCAGCCGAGCCAGCAGCAGAGGCGGTCTCTACCCCTGACGAAAGCACGCCACCAGCACCGCCCAAAAAGCGCGGTCGCTTCAAAGTGATTAAGAAACGGCGGTAACTCATGGAACCGAAAAAACTACACGCGGGCGATTCCGTCGCCTGGGGCCGTGCTGTGCCTGAGTATCCGGCCAGCGACGGCTGGGCGCTGCGTTATGTGCTGCATGGCCCCCAGGTGATCGAGATCGAGGCGTTCGACGACCACGGCGTTTATCGCGTTGAGATCGAGGCATCAAGCACCGAGCAGTGGTCGCCTGGGCAGTATCGCTGGGCGGCGTTCGTGGTGGGGCCAAACGATCAGCGCTACACGATCGACACCGGCAACATCGTCATCGCGCCCAACTGGTTGCTGGCCGAGCCGGGCGACGTTCGCAGCCATGCCCAGCGCATGCTGGATCTGATCGAGGCAGCGCTGGAGAAGCGCATACCGAAAGACCAGCAGAGCTACGAGATCGATGGCCAGCGCCTGGACCGTATCCCTATCGAGCGGCTCCAGGAGCTACGCCGCGCGTACCGCCGCGAACTCAATCGCGAGCGCAGCGGTTCCCCCTTTGGTCGCTTAATTCAAGCAAGGATGTAACCCATGGGCCTACTCAAGCGAGCAGCTCGCGCGTGGAAGCTCGCTGGGCAGGCCGATTCGCCGCCTGCACAGCCAGCTCGAAAAGAGCCCACGCTCACGCGCAGCTTCAAAATGGCGCGGCAGACTCGGCTCAATAATTCCTGGACCGGGCGCAGTAACGCGGGCGACGCCGACCACGTCATTTACAAAGACCATGAAACGCTTCGCCAGCGTGCCCGCGAGCAGTCGATCAACTCCGGCTATGCCAAGCGGTTTTATCGCCTGCTGCGCCAGAACGTGATCGGGCCGCATGGCATCACGATGCGTTCAAAGGCGCTGAAAGCGAACGGCTACGCCGACGACGAGATGCGCCGGGTGATCGAGCAGGAGTTCAAAAAGTGGTCGAAGCGCGGTAACTGCGACGTCACCGGGCGCTATAGCTTCGTGACCTTCATGTGGCTATGGATCGACACGCTCGCCCGCGACGGAGAGGTCATGGTGCGCATCCTGCGTAACTGGCCCAACCGTTGGGGATTTGCGCTGCAGATCATCGAGTCGGATTTGCTCGATACCACGCTGAATACCTGGCTGAGCAACGGCAACCGGGTGCGCATGGGTGTCGAGATGGACGAGTGGGAAAAGCCGATCGCCTACTGGCTCAAGCGCTCACACCCCGGTGACAACTTCGAGCGACCTGCCGAACAGGAGTATCAGCGGATCCCCGCCGACGAGCTGCGCCTGACGTTCGATCCCTGGCGTCCACACCAGTCGCGCGGTTTTACCTGGACGCATGCCGGTGCCAACGACCTGCATCACGTCGAAGAGTACGCCGGTGCCGAGCTGATCGCGGCCGAGCAGGGCGCGAAGATGACCGGCTTCTATGAGCAGGATGCCGAGTGGGTCGACCCGCCGGGCGATGAAGACAGCGACGACGCCGATCAGGGCGTGATCATTGAAGAGATCGAGGCGGGCAGTGCCCGCCTTTTGCCCTATGGAGTGACGTTCAAGCCCTACGACAACAAGCACCCCTCGACCAACTTCGCGCCGTTCACCAAAGCGGCGGTGCGCCGTATTGCCGGAGCCTTCGGGCCTTCCTACAGCCGCCTTGCCCATGACCTCGAAGGCGTCAGCTTTTCGAGCCTGCGCAGCGGCGAGATTGACGAGCGCGACTTTTACAAGTGCATCCAGCAGTTCGCGATCAGTGAGCTGTTGGAGTGGGTCGGCGAAGTGTGGATGGAGTGCTCGATGCTCAAGGGCGTGCTGAAAATCCCGCCTCGCGCCTGGGATCGTCTCGCGCCGATTGAGTGGCTGCCGCGCGGTTGGGATTGGGTCGATCCGAAGAAAGACAGCGATGCCGCGAAGACCGGCATCGAGACGCTGACCGACTCAGTCTCTGACATCATGCGCCGCAAAGGCCGCGACCCGGATGACGTTTACAACCAGATCAGCGAGGACATTCGCCGGTTCGAGCGTCTCGGTCTGCCCAACCCTTATGCCAAAGCCCTCCAGGCTAACGGAGTAACCCATGTCGAACCCGACGAAGAAGACGACGAGCCAAACGCCACCGGCACCGATTGACCCCTCAACGTTGCCGGTGCTGCGCCAGATCGCAGGCCAGCCGGTAGTGCGGTCGCTGAGCGTCGAGCGCGAAACGATCGACGAGGAAAACCGCACGGTCGAGATGTCGGCCACCAGCGAGTACCCGGTACAGCGCTGGTTCGGGATGGAGGTGCTGGATCACAGCCAGGGCGCGATTGACTGGTCGCGGATGCGTTCCGGCGCACCGCTGCTGGCCCAGCACGACCGCTGGTCGACGAAAGGGCAGATCGGTGTCGTCGAGGAAGCCTGGCTGGACGATGACCGCCGCATGCGCGTGCGTGTGCGGTTCTCCAAAAGCAAAGAGGCCGAAGAGATTTGGCGCGATGTGGTGGATGGCATCCGGCGCAACGTGTCGTGCGGATACCTACCGCAAGAAATGGTGCTCGAAAAACGCGAAGGCGATTTGGAGCACTTCCGAGTAACCCGCTGGCAGCCGTTTGAAATTTCCATCGTTTCGGTTGCCGCCGACCCCACGGTCGGCATCGGTCGTTCAACCGACCAGACCACCAGCACTATCACCATTCGAGGATCGGAAATGCCGAAGCCGAACGAAAGCACCACTACAACCACGACGACCCAGCCCAGCGGCAACGATGGCGGCGATCATCAAGAGCCGACCACGCGCACGTTTGCTGAGCCGAGAGACGAAGCGTTGGCAAAAGAGCGTCAGCGTAGCGCGGACATCCTCGCCTTGGGCGAGCGCTTCCAGCAGCGTGATCTGGCAATGCAGGCAGTCACCCAGGGCCATTCAGTCAATAGCTTTCGCGCCCAGCTCTTGGAGCGCCAAGCGCCGCAGCCTATCGACACGAATCCTGGCGATAACCAGCGCGACCTACCGCAGTTCAACCACCAGAAGGGTGGCCAGAACGTAGAAAAGCTGGGCATTACCGAACGCGATATGAGCCGGTACAGCCTGTTGCGTGCCATCAATGCCATGGCGACCGGCGACTATAAAGACGCGGGCTTCGAGCGTGAGGTATCGAACGCCATCGCGGACGCGTCCGGCACCGAGGCGCGCGGCCTCTTTATGCCGCACGAAGCGCTGTTTGGCGGCATGTTACGCCAGCAGGAGAAGAAAACCCCCAGCAAGGGCGGCATCTTGGTCGATACCGATATGCGCACCGATATGTACACCGAGATCCTGAAAAATCGCACGGTGCTGGGTGCTTTGGGTGCAACGGTATTGAGCGGTCTGCAGGGCGATGTAGACATTCCCAAGCAACTCAGCGAAGGGAATTTCTACTGGCTGGATGAGGACGGCGAAGCGCCTCAAAGCGATATCGATTTCGGCACCATTGGTCTGTCGCCGAAGACCATCTCCGGCGCGATCGCGATCACTCGCCGCCTGCGCAAACAGGCCAGCATGTCGATCGAGAACCTCGTGCGCAATGAGCTGCTTAGCGGTGTCGCGGTAACGACCGATAAGGGCTATCTGTACGGCACCGGTGAAAACAACCAGCCGCTAGGTCTGATGTATCAAACGGGCATTCCGGGTCTCACTTATGACGACAAGTTTGGCTGGGATCATGCTGTTGATATGGAAACCCAAGTTGGCCAGGCCAATGTCAGCGCTAACGGTATGGGCTATCTGACCAGCGTTGGCCAGCGCGGTGCAGGCAAGAAAACCTTTGTGGCAGCGGGTACCGGCGAGCGGCTCTGGCATAACAACGAGGTCAACGGATATCGCGCCATGGCATCGAACCAGGTGAACGCAGACACCTGGGTTTTCGGCGATTGGGCGCAAGTGTTAATTGCGCTATGGGGCGTGGTGGATCTCAAGGTCGACCAGGCCACGAAGGCGGCAAGCGACGGCTTGATCCTGCGAGTTTTCCAGGATGTGGACGTTAACGCCCGCCGCAAAGAGGCGTTCAGCATTGCCCGCAAAGCGGTAGCGGCGCCCTAATCATTAACTAGCGGGCAGGTTTGGGGGCGAAAGCCCCCTTTTTTACGCAACAAGGAAACGATATGGCGACTGCAAAACCCTCCTCTCGTGTTGCCGTTGTGTCTCTGGGTGGGCACTGGCAATACGGTGAGTTTGTGAAGAAAGACGCGCTGACGCACATGGCCAAGCGCGAAGCGAAGGAAGCGATCGCTGCCAAGGTGGTGCGCGAAGCCACCGAGGAAGAGATCAAAAAAGCGGCAGGCACAGCAGCAAAAGGTAAAGCGGCCGCTGCAGGCGACGAGTAATGATCGGCGACGACGATTGGCGGTCGTTCTTCGACCCGGAAGAGTTCGGGTGTGAGCTGCAGATGGTGCTGGGTGGTGACGTGCGGGAAGTGCCGGGCATGCTGGGCGCGCCGCGCTCGCCTGATCAGCTACGCACCGGCAATCGTAACCAGGGCGGCGTGCGGGCGAAGCCGGGCGAGACGATCTGCCAGGTGCCGCGCAGTGAGCTGCCGGAAGATTGGCCGCAACGCCAGGTGCATCTCGACGGCAAGATTTATACCGCCGTTGAGGTGTTGCCGGTGGGGCGGATCCGGGTGGCGTTGGTGCTAGTGCCGTACAGCGAGCGGGAGAAACAGCATGGCCGGTGGCTTCGAGATTAGCCTGCGCATGCAAGACGCGCAGAACCGCATGCCGGAGCTGATCAACGCGACACGCAAACAGCTCGACACCGCCGTCAACCGCGCCCTGCGGGGCGCTGGTCAATGGCTGCGTACTCACTCAGTACGTGAGCTGGGCCGCGAGCTGGGCATTGTTCAGCGGCCGCTGCGTCAACGTTTTCGTATGTATTCCCGCCTCGCCGATGGCGAAGTGAAAGTGTGGGTGGGCCTGACGCCGTTGAGCGTGCATTACCTGGGCAGCCCACGGCAGACGGTGACCGGCGTTCGCGTAGGTCGCAAGAATTACGACAGTGCATTCGTTAACCCGATGCGCAGTCGGCAAGTGATGGTGTGGCGTCGAAAGGGCCGCGAGCGCTTGCCCATTGAACGCGTCACCGAAGAGATCGCCGAGCTGGGCGAGGCTGTGGTGCGCCGCTGGGAGCGCCGCGTGGAGGCGCGATTTATCGAACTGTTTGAGCAAGAGGCGCGTTATGTCCTATCGAGTGCTTGAGCAGCCTAGCGACCTTTTCGATGCGATACGCGACACGTTGCTCGACCGGGTCCAGGCGATTCGGGTCGGTAATTATGACGAGTTCGGCAATGCAGTGGTCGGCGGCGACGGTATCAACGGCGAGGTGCTGATCGAGTTTGAGCGCGCCACGCCCACCGATCGCTGGCCGGATGGCCGTTACGGCTACGACTACGCGATCACGCTGCATTGTGTAGTGGGTAGGCACAGCCACCGGGCGGCGCTGGAAGCCGTGAACCTTTCGGCAGCGGTGCAGCGAGTGGCTACGGATGCGCTGTGGGGGCTGCCGTTCGATCAGATCAAACGCCCGGAGCAGCTACGCGCCGAGCCGAGCTTTTTCAAAGAGGGCGCGGACGGCTACGACGCCTGGGGCGTGAGCTTCCAGCAGCAGATCAGCCTCGGGCCATCGCTGGCTGAAGAAGATCCCGTCACAGCGGGCATGCCGGGCATTGCCTGGCTGTCGCGTAACCCTGAGCTCGACCCGAACGACGAGGCGAGCTACGAATCACCATAGGTGCTTTGCATGAGAGACGTGATCGACTTGATTGTCCGTGAAGCTCTCGCGCCCTACATCGACCGCATTGCCGAGCTAGAAAACGAGGTCAACGACCTGCACCGGCGCGCCCGCAACCAGGGCAGGCGGGGCGTGGTGGTGGCCGTCGACTACGGCAAGGGGCTGTGCAAAGTGAAGCACGGCGGCAACACCACGCCGTGGATCCGCTGGGCGAGCGCCTCGGCGGGTGAAGTCAGCGAGTGGCGACCGCCGTCAGTCGGCGAGGGCTGCGAGCTGATCAACCACGGCGGCGGTAACGACAGTGGCCAGAGCATCGCGGTGCCGGGCATACCCACGGCGGCGTACCCGCCTGCAGGTAGCAGCGGCACCCAGCACCGGCTGACGTACAAGGACGGCACGGTGCAGCAGTACGATTTTGCGGCGCATCGGTACCAATGGACGAACGGACAAACGTCCATCACTCACGACCGGGACGCCATCGTGCTGATGCACGGCGGCAACGGCATCCGCATCGATGCCAGTGGCGTGCATGCGATCGGCAGCGGTCTGGATCACAACGGCAAGAACGTGGGTGAAGACCACAAGCACGATGGCATCCAGCCAGGGCCAGCGCAGACAGGTGAACCCGTATGATCGGCATGGACAGAGAAACCGGCCGCACAATAGACGCGTGGCCACAACTGGTATCGCGCATTACTCAGGTGATGACGACGCCCATCGGCGGCCGCGAACACCGCCGCCGCTTTGGTTGCCGGGTGCCGGAGCTGCTGGGCCGCTTGAACAGCGATGACGTGCTGATTCTCGCCCAGAGCCGAGCGATTGCCGCGTTTTACGAGCCGATCAACGACATCGGCGACTTTAAACCCACGCGCTGCGTTGCCAGCCGCCACGGTACCGGCTTACGCCTGGCGTTCGACGGCACCTGGCAGCGGCAGCGCGTGCAATTCGAGGTGGGCGTCTAATGCTGATACCCGGACAAAACCGCCTCGCCGACCCGGCGATCGTCGAGGTGCCGCCGTTCGAGCAGATGCTCGCGACGTTCAAAGCGGTAACGATTGCCCACGTGGCGGAAAGCGACCCGGCACTTTCGGAAAGGATCCGGGCGACTTTGGAAAGCGAGTCGGAGGTTTTCACCAAACTGGTCGAGGTGGCCACGGTGATGCTTCAGACCGAGCGCCGCCACCGCAATGAGCAGATCAAGCAAATGCTGGCGTGGTGGGCCGAGGGCAGCAACCTGGATGCCAAGGTCGCCGACCTGGGCCTGCAGCGACAGACGATCACCGAAGGCGACCCATCGGCGTTTCCCCCGGTACCGGCGGTGAAGGAAGACGACGAAAGCCTGCGGCTGCGCCACTTTCTCGCGCCGTACAGCTTCAGTGTGGCGGGGCCGCGCCTGGCGTATCAGTTTCACGCGATGACCCTCAGCGCTCGGCCACAAATTAGTGTGGCCACACCGGAGGAGGGAGTGGTCACGGTCACGTACCGGCTGCCCAGCGGTACGCTGGCGGGCAAGGTGAAGGATGCGGTGGGCAAACGCACGGCACCTGGGCAAGTACGTGTCGCGCTGCTCTCCCGTGAGGGCGACGGCACGCCGAGCGAAGCGCTGCTCGACGAGGCGCGCGCCCACTTCGCCCGCAATGATGTATGCCCGGCCACGGATGACGTGACGGTGACCGCTGCGGATATCGTCAACTGGCAGTGCCGCGCGGTGATCTACATCAACCGTGGGCCGGATCCTGCTGTGGTGCATCAGCAGGCGATTAAAAATGTGAAGCGCTACGCGGACGAGCAGCACCGCATCGAGGGCTTTATCGAGCGCAGCGCGCTGGGTACTGAGCTGCACAACGCCGGTGCCGTGCGCATCGAGCTAGACATGCCAGCCGAGAGCCTCGCCGCTGCTGACTTCACCGCGCCGTACTGCACCGGCATCGAGATTGAGGTGCTCCAGTTATGAGCCAGTACTCGCTGCTGCCGGAGAACGCCAGCCGCCTGGAGCGCGCGTTCGAGCGTGCGTTTGCCGGGATGCTGGAGGGCATTGAAGCGCCGTTCCCGGAGCTGCTCGATCCGCAGCGTGCACCGCCCGCCATGCTGCCGTATTTGGCACAGGATCGCGGCGTTGCTGAGTGGGATGGGGACGCCTCGACCGAGCTTTTGCGCCGCACCGTGGCGAACGTGTGGCCGATCCGGCGATTGGCGGGCACCCGCCACGCCCTGGTGCTGGCCGTGGATGAGCTGGACTACGACGCGGAGGTCGTCGCGTGGTACGACGCGAACGCCGAGTTCGCGGATCCGTACCACCTGGAAGTGATCGCCTGGAAGCGCGGCAACGCGCCGATCGACCGCGACATCACCGAGCAGATGCTGCGCAACCTGGACTATGCGAAGAGCGAGCGCGATGTGCTGACGCTCTCGCTGGCCTTGGGCTTTTCCAGCGAGCTGGGTATCAGCGGCGCGCTAAACCCCGGCGTTACCAGCCGCGATGACGCGCCTGACGGCGAGATCCTCGCCAGCCCCACGGTGGCCGCTACGCTCGCACCGGTGGCGGTCATGGAGCCAGCGGCGACCACGCTGGATCCGGCTCCCGCGGCATCATCTTTTGAAAGCCCAGAGGTAAGAGCTGCCCTTGCCGTGGCAGGTGCGGCGGTCTGGGTTACGTATACCGATCATGAGGGCTAACGATGGCCATTTTGCGCTACACCAACGCGGGGCTGGCTGAGCTGATCTCAGCAAAAAACCAAGGGCTCATGGGCGCGATTACTCACGTCGCGGCGGGCACCGAGAAGTACACGCCCTCACATCAGCAAACGCAGCTACGCAACGAAAAGCAGCGGGAGCTGGTGGCCGACTATGAGGATCTCGGCGCGACGCAGATCCGGCTCGCTGCCCGCTTCGATGGCGACCTGGAGTATGAGGTCGGCGAGGTGGGCTTCTACCTTTCGACCGGCACGCTGTTGGCGGTCTACTCCGCGCCGGGTGAAACGCTCACGTACAAGAGCGCGTATTCGCATTGGCTGCAGCGCTTCACGCTGGATTTGACGCCGCTGCCTAGCGAGAGCGTCACGGTCAACGTGGGCGTGCCGAACGTCAACCTGCTCATGGCCAGCGAGCTAGCCACGGTGGGCGCGGCCACGATCAGCAACATGGCACGCCAGACCGACCTGCTGTTTCGCGTAATGGAGCTGGAAAAACAGCGCTAGGAGACACGATGGCCACTGCACCCACGCTTGCCCTGATCGAGGGCACCACGCTGGCGTTTTCTACCGAGTGGGCAACGGATGACGAGGCGCGCACGCCGATTGATATGACCGGCTGCACGGCGCGCTTTGTGATTGTGCCGGAGGATTCCCGCCGCGCCCTGGTGGAATGCACCACGCAAAACGGCGGCATCGAGATAGAGGTGGCCACCGGCACGATCAGCATCCGCGTCGCGCCGGAACAGACCGCCGAGCAGCTCTCGGATGCCTGGAAAAACGCCCGTTATGAGCTGCGCATCACGTTCCCCAGTGGCGACGTTTATAGCCTGCTGCGGGGCAAGGCCACGCTAACGCCTGGTGTTGCCAATGAGTAGCCAGCGGGTAGTGGTCACGGTGCCGGTTGAGCGGATCGTCACCGTGCGCCTGGGCGATACGGTGGTGGAGGTTCGACAGCCAGCCGCGCCCCGCCTGCAGGTGCTGACGTTCGGCTACCAAGGCCCAGCGGGAACGCTGAGCGATAACGTGCTGCAGCGCGTAGAGCAAATAGGCGCGGATGCCGCGTTTGCCCGCGGGGCCGCCGATGAATCGCAGCAAGCCGCGGCGACTGCCCAGGCAGCGGCTACCGAGGCGGTGGCCAGCGTAAACACCCTGGTGCGCTCGCTCCAGTCCGCTTTTGAATACCACGCCGGAGCCATCGGCGTTGACGAGGAATAGAGGCCACGATGGCACTACCCACCACGATTGAAACGATGCTGACGGCGGTGAATAACCTGCTGGGCACCATCGACGGCAAGCTGCGCAACAAGGCCAGCAAAACCGAGCTAGCGGACGGCTTAGCGCTGAAAGCCAACAAGAGCGAAACGCTCACGCCCGCTGAGATCGAGGCGCGCATCCAGTCGCTGATCGGAAGCGCGCCGGAGGCGCTGGATACCCTGGTCGAGTTGGCCAACGCGCTAAACAACGACCCGGATTTTGCCAGCACGGTGACCACGGCGCTGGCAGCGAAGGCCACTAAAGACGAGCTGGAAAACGCCCTGGCGCAGCTCACCGACGCATTCACCCAAGGCGCTGCCACGATCAGCGCGGCCACACCGGAGTAAAGCTGATGAGCTTAGAGACACAAATTGCGGCGCTGGTAGAAGCTGCTAACAGCCTTACCAATGCTGTTTCGGGGAAAATGGCGGAGATTGACCAAGCTGTTGATGACGCTGTTACTGGAATACCGCTAGAAATTCGCAAGCAGATGGATCGAACGGTATACATCGATCAAACAAATGGTGATGACAATAATGACGGGTCGTCTAACAGCCCTTTAAAAAGCGTAGGCCGGGCCGCGCAGCTTACCCCATCGGGCGGATCGCTGAATCTACTGTTGTTGGAGGATTATGTTTTTGCAGTAAGGGAGCGGGCAGAATTTACCAATATACAGGTAAGGATTGCCAGGGCTGGCCCTGACAACAAGCGGTTAAAATTCTCGGGATTTATTGATTTAAATAATCAGTATCACTGCAATAATTTTTACGCTTACAGAAACTGCGCATTTCAGTTTTTTGGTGTTGATATAGAGCTGCCGGATATGCCATTGGGCGCTAACGTTGATACGCGTACCACTCAGAACTCCAGCATCATCGGCTCTAATTCCATCGGAGATGTTGCAGCTCCTCTTTCGATTCGGCTAGCCGGGTGCAATATCGTGGTGCCAGACCCGGCGAATAATCTTTTCAATCTTACTCCAGGGTTTGGGATTGTGATTCTTTCGGTAGCGCAGACCACTGCTCCATCTGAATGGATTGATAACATGGGTGTGCTGTACGCGATGTCTAGCGACCCGGCGCTCTATACCCAAACAAAAGTCATTCACGACTCCAATGTACTTATCCCTTCCTCGGTCCGGTCATAAGGTGAAACATGGAAATTAGCGTTAACCATAACGGGATGTCGTACTCGAACTTCGAGCCTTCTGACGCTGTCAGCGCTGGTGTGCCAGCGACGGTTGTTGTGTCGGCCGTGCATAAAGCCCTTTCTAAGCTGATTGACACTGCTGCCGGTCAGGCGCGCTCGGCTTTTGTCTCCCCTGGTTCTTACATCGACCAGGAATACCTGCTCGCTAAAACCGAGGCGCAAGCCTGGCTAGATGGAGGTAAGGATCAAAGCGCGATCCCTTCCAGCGTGGAAGACCATATCGCCATGTTTGACGTGGATGCGGAGACAGCCGCGCAGGAGATCGTGGCCACGGCGGCGCAGTGGGAGCAGGCGTTGGCCGCGATTCGCAGTGCCCGCTTGGGCGGTAAAGCAGCGGTGCGTAACGCTGAAACCATCGAAGCCGCTGAGCAGGCCGCGCAAGAGGCGATCGCAACGCTGAACGATATCCGGCCGCAAGAGGGCGCGCTATGAACCGAACCCACATTGAACACGCGCTGATTGCGCTGCTGATCCAGTTTGCGCTCTACCCCTTCATTGGCCTATGGGCTGCCGGTGCGGTAGCGGTGGCGTTGTTTCTGGGCCGTGAGATCGCCCAGCACGAATACCGCCTGGCGGTGTTTCGCGGCTGGAAGTGGGGCGGGCCGAAGCCGGTGCGCTGGCATGAAGGATTTTGGCGCGGCTGGACGCCTGACTCAGTGCTCGATGTGCTGTCGCCGCTGCTGGCCTGCTGGCTGATTGCTTGGCTGTCCCGCTACTGCCCGCTGCTCAGCTAGCCGCAACGCTACCCGCTACACCGACCCGCCTTCTGGCGGTTTTTTTGTGCCCGGAGAAAGCCTCATGGCAAAGCAAAAACCACAACGCACCACCTACGAGGTGCTGGTTGCCTTCCCCTACCAGGGCGGCTGGACGACGAAAGGGCAGGAGGTTGACCTGCTGCCCGTTGAAGCGCGCGCGCTGCTGCGTGCCGAACGCATTCGCGCGAAAACTACTACTCAGGCGGTCGCTAAGCCCGCTGCCAAGCAAAAGGCGCAATGATGGCTGAGATTCCAAACTTTGAGCATAACGGCATCACGCTGGAGACGAATCGCCCGCCTGCACCCATGGGGCCGCTTGGCCCTAACGTGGTGGGGCTGGTGGTCACTGCGCCGGATCGCGATCCCAGCGTGCCGTTAAACGTACCGTTCCGCATTGCCAACATGACCCAGGCGCAACTGCTGGACACCACCGGTGACGAGGGCGGCACCGGCTGGCATGCGGTAAGTGAGATCCTCAAGAAAGCCAGCGTGCCGGTTTACGTGGTGGTGGTGGAAGAGGGCGAGCTGCCGGAAGCGACCACGGGCAACGTGGTGGGCGGTGTGGATCCTGCGTCCGGCCAGCCGCTGGGTATCGCTGCCCTAGCAGGCTGTGCGGAAGTGCCGACGATCATCGGCGCGCCGGGTTACTCCGACGAGAAAGCGGTGTCAGATGCACTCGCCACGCTGGCTCGCCGTATCTACTGCCGTTTTGTGATCGATGCGCCTGATGTCTCGGTCAGCGAGATGATGGCGTTTAGTGAAACGCTGGGCGGTGAGGGCACCGGCTACCGACGCTGCTACGCGGCCTATCAGATGTGCGAGATCTACTCGCGCGCGGCGCAGGGCAACGTATTCGTTGCGCCCTCGGTGCATGCAATCGGCTGCCTGGCTGCGGTGCAGCCGTGGCAAAGCCCCGGCAACCAGGGCGTGTTGATCCAGGGTGTCTCGCGTCATGTGGATTACAACATTCTCGACAAGTCGACCGACGGCAATCTGCTCAACCGTTACGGCATCAGCTACTACGCGCGCACCAGCCTGGGCGGGTTCTCGCTGATCGGCAACCGAACAG